>Ga0194131_10000437_pt1 | contig 70127 bp, 75 predicted proteins | sample TA2KigO120mmetaG_FD_148631 | JGI IMG/M metagenome (GOLD analysis project Ga0194131, IMG submission 148631) | Freshwater microbial communities from Lake Tanganyika, Tanzania - TA2015053 Kigoma Offshore 120m | ecosystem: Environmental > Aquatic > Freshwater > Lake | place: Tanzania: Lake... | reverse complement strand
TTCGGGTAGTTATGCTTCTTCGATTATTTTACGTAATTCTTGTACGTTTCTGAAAGGAATTCCCTTTTCTTTTTCACTTTTCTTGACTTCTGCTATAAATTCTGGTCGTAATGTAAGTTCACGTTTTTCTGTTATCTTCATTCTATTTTTTAGTTATTAAAAGATTTATACTTTTCCCTCGATTTTAAATAGGTCAGCGTCTATACGGTGCCATGGCACCATACGATGTATTAGGAAACATTGCTTTGGTTAAGTTTCCAAAGGGAACAACCATGCATGAGAAGAAACGATTTGCTGTTTTATTCATGCAAGAGCATCCTCGGATTACGACGGTGTTGGAGAAAACGGGGAAGATTGCGGGACGATTGCGTACTCCGACATCTCGTTGGTTGGGAGGAGAAAAAACGAAAGAAGCATTGTATGCCGAGAATGGGTGTGTGTTTCGATTGGAGGTAGATACCTGTTATTTTTCTCCTCGACTTGCTGAAGAACGTAAATTAATTGCAGGATTGGTAAGGAAAGGAGAACGAGTATTGGTGTTATTCGGCGGGGTGGGGCCGTTTGCTATTGTGATTGCAAAGAAGAACAAAGCAAAGGAAGTGGTGAGTGTGGAATTGGGCAAAGAACCAAGTCGCTATGCATTGGAAAACGTGAAACGGAATAAAGTCGTCGTGGATGTTGTGCAAGGAGATGTGAACAGAATCCTTCCAAGATTTGCTAAACAAGGGAAAGTGTTTGATCGGATTGTAATGGCTCGTCCGAATTTGAAAGCTACCTTTTTGTCTTCTACCTTGCGTGTGGTAAAGAAAGGAACTCGGATTCATTATTACGGCTTTTGTCATGAAACTGAGTTGGAGGATATGCAACAGGCGCTTGTGAGAGAAGGGAAAGAGAAAGGAAAGAAGTTGCAGATTGTTGGGACGAAGAAAGCAGGAGATATTGGTACACGGAAATATCGATATAGGATTGATTTAGTAGTACGGTGATATTTGACGTTAGCGAGTGAGTCCTGGAAGAAGAGTGGTGGGAATATATTGATAGAGTGAGGTTGTCTGTTTGTAAGGCATTCTTTCTTGAGGTTGTAATTGTGCTAATGCCCCGAATTCTTGTTCGTATGCCCTGATCAATTTTTTTGTAGATAATGGTTCTTCACTATATTCATTATATGTCGTTCGTGCTTCTTGTTCAAGTATTTGCTGGTTTGCCTTGCTTCCGTTCCCATAAGGAAATAAGTAGAGGTCAGTATCCATGTATCTATAACTGTAACTCCGCTTTTATAGCTGTAGGTGCTTCTCCGCCGTGCCAGGTAAAACGCGGGCGGACGCGCATAGGGTAGAGACGTTCTGAATTATCGTCTAAGACAAGTGCAGCACCTTTGACGGGTGGAAGATCATCCATTGCTTGTTTGAGTGATGAAAGGAGATAGGATTGCATCATAGATTGCAATGCTTCCACATCTGCGGTTGCAGTGACGCGATGAGCAATAACTATGTCTGCTTGAGAAAGAACGTCTGTATGGATTTTACCGGGCTGTTGTGTCGCAAGGACGAGTGAGAGGCCTGGCTGTCTTCCTTCACGGAGGACTTGAATGAGAGCATCGGTTGCAGGGGTTTTTTCATCTTTAGGGAGAAATTCATGTGCTTCATCGATAAAAAGCCAGACGAGTGGGTCTTGTGTTGCTGATTTGTAAGAAAGATAGTCTTGGCCATGTTGGAGCGCATATCGTTCTTCTTGTTTTCTACTTTCCATTCTACTGATGAATATTTTTCGAGTGAGAATGTTGATGACTAATGCTCTGATGTTAAATGCTCCGATTGAACTATACACTGAAGTATCAATTATAGTTGTCTTACCGGGCGGGATGAGTTCTTTAATGGTTGTGCCTTCTGCTGTTTCGGAGAATACCCCCCAATTCGTTGCCGCTTTAAATAACGAGCTTACTATATTTTTTGTCTCAAGTGTTGCTTTGGAATCTTGTTCCACTATAGTTTGAAGTTCAGCCAGAGTATAATTTATTGGTGCATTTGCAAGCGTATTTTGAATAAGTACTCCCGCAGGACTTGTTAGCGAGAGATTAAAAAGTGTTATCCAGTCTTCTGCTTGAAGTTCGGAGGCAGCTAATGCAAACGTGGCATCAAACGGAATGCTGTTGCTTCGATACACATGTGTTTTTCCTGCAGGAACAAGTACTTTGATAGGGAGTGATTTCGTTTCCAGGTTCCATTCTTTCAATAATGGGCTGTCCTTTTCATTTTTAAACTTCATAGTCCAGAAAATACCCATTGTATCAAATATGAGGGAAGAGACGTTCCGTGCAGTTTCAGGAGAAAGGCAAGCAAGTTCTTCTGCGATCGCGCCGAGCGTGTATGATTTTCCACTCCCTCTTTTTCCTGCAATTAATATTACGTGAGAACGTGCGACATCTACTTTAAGCGTATTTGAAAGAGATGTATAGGTGCCCATTTTAACATACCCTTTCCCTAGATAAATAAGACCACGAGCACCGAATCTTTGTTTATCTGCAGTATCTCTTCCTATCACCACATCTATTCCCATTCTCTTTGTACGAAGCGGGAGTTATTAAAACTAGTGGGAAGATTTTGATACATCTTTGTGCCTTTTTTTATGATTCTCCCTGCTCTTTTTCTGATTTAATTTTCGTTCCTTGACAAATGATGTAGGGTTCCTCCTAGGTATTTTGAAGGACGAGTAAAAAATTCTTTTTTTTGCCGCAGTAATAATATGCAAAAAATATCTTACTTAAGGAAGATACTTTTTATTACGCAGTATTAACCTCGATTAATTGCAACTTTCTTTTAGTTGCACAAAAAAGCTTTTTTCTTTTTAAAACGTGTAGGCTATTAGTGATGAATATTGCTGCTATTCGAATCAAAGGAAACTTTAGATCACATTCAAAGCTATCTTTTTTTAGTATGCCTTTTTTCTCGCAAAGCTCTCTCTCTACACACTTTAATTAATCGTGATTTTAGAACAAGCATATTGCGATGTTCGCATCACGGGCAGAAAATTTTTGTATGACTGCTTTGACCCAAGTGCTTGATCTGCAAGTACTATTCGATGAAAGTAATTTTAATTGCACAGATTGTGATGAAATTCTCAAGATAATCTTGCTTGTATATTACACAATACTTGTTTTATATATCCATAACCTTTTTATACCCCCTTTAAGTCTTGCAAAGTATGGAACATGATACAAAGAAGGTGAAACACGCACATCCTGCTGCTCATGCCTCTTCTGATTCTATTGAAATTCCTATTGGTAAATGGATGCATGCAATCAAATCAAATGGGTGGGTTGTTGCAACCATTATTTTTGGTGTTCTTTCTCTTGTATTGCTTGTTTTAGTTATGCAAGGAACGGGCGGAGGCTCGGGTGATGACGCAGCAAAAAATTTAGTTTCTTTTATTAAACAACAAGGATCTGATGCAACTTTGGTGAGCGTGGTGAAGGAAGGAGCATTATACAAGGTTACGTTATCGATTGATGGGCAAACTGCTCCTATTTATGTGACACTCGATGGAAAATATGCCGTTCCTCAACCAATTCCTATTGATGGTGCTGCTCCTACTGACGGTTCTGGAACGAATACCCCTCGACCTTCTTCTGATCCTGTTCAAGTAAATATTTCAGGAAGCCCGGTATTGGGCCAGGCAAATGCTCCTGTTACGATTGTTGAATTCTCTGATTATCAATGCCCATTCTGTCGAAAGTTTTGGAGTGAAGCATATGCACAATTGAAGACTGACTATATTGCTACGGGTAAAGTAAAACTTGTGTTTAAAGATTATCCACTTGATTTCCATGCAATGGCAGGTAAAACTGCTGAAGCAGTTCGTTGTGTTCGTGATCAACGAGGGGATACCGGGTATTTCTTATATCATGATAAAGTATTTGCTGAACAGATGAAGCTTGATGGAGGAACAGTGAAGAGCACGGTTTCCTATACGGTTGATGACTTGAAGAAATGGGCTCAAGCATTGGGAGATGTTAATGCTGCTACTTTTGCAACCTGTTTAGATTCAGGTAAATATACTGCGGCTGTTGCTGCTGATCAAGCGTATGGTCAATCATTAGGTATTTCAGGTACTCCTGGATTCTTTGTGAATGGTCGAGTTCTTGAAGGAGCACAACCTTTCGCTGCATTTAAGCGATTGATTGATGCGGAGCTTGCAGCATGAAACTTGCAGAATTAAAAGCAGGACAAGGTAAAGTTGATGTTTCAGTTACCGTTAGTGCTAAAGGAGATGTTCGTTCATTTGATAAATATGGGAAACAATTGCGCGTATGTAACGCAACGGTTAGCGATGGTGAAAGTGAAATGACACTCACTCTCTGGAATGATGAAATTGATATGGTACAAGTTGGCGCAAAACTTCAAGTTTCAAATGGATATGTTTCTGAATTTCAAGGAAAAAAGCAATTGAGTGCAGGAAAGTTTGGCAAATTGATTGTTGGTGATGGTGCTGCTGCTCCTCTAAAAGCGAAAGCTCCTGCAAAAGCAAAACCTGCTCCTGCATCCTCTGATGACGAAATGGCTTTCTAAGATGATTACGTTACCAAAATTACCGTATGCGTATAGTGCTCTTGCTTCGTTCGTTGGGACTCAAACGATGGAAATTCATCATACTAAACATCATCAAACATATGTTGATAAGTTGAATGAAGCTTTGAGTAAATATCCTTCTTTAGGAAAACAACCAGTTGAAGAACTTTTATCGGATCTTGACACTGTTCCTGCAGATATACGTATGGCTGTTCGTAATCATGGAGGAGGGCATGTGAATCATTCCTTATTCTGGGAAATTCTGAGCCCTCATGAACAAAAAATACCTAAATCCTTTGAAAAAGTGTTGGTACAGGCGTTTGGAAGTGTGGATGCATTTAAGGAACAGTTTAGTGCTGCTGCACTCAGTCGATTTGGAAGTGGATGGGCTTGGTTGGTGGTGGATGGAGATTCAGTAGAGATTTACTCTACTCCTAATCAAGATTCTCCCTTGATGGAAGGAAAGATTCCTTTGTTGGGGTTAGATGTCTGGGAACATGCGTATTATTTACACTATCAGAATAAACGTGCAGATTATGTGAAAGCATTCTGGAAACATGTGAATTGGGATAAAGTTGTCTCTTTGTATGATACAACACAATAAGCTCTTTGATCGGTTTATGAGACTCTTTTTATAGTGCCGTAATCTCTTTAAAGCGTGAGGATACCTATTGGTATGGATGGTAAAGTGATCTGGATTATTGTTTGTTTGGGGATTATTGGAGGAGGTATTATATGGAATGTTTCTGATTTTCGTTCTTCACCTGATTCTTTGCCTTCGTGTACTGTGCTTCAGAATGGAGAAGGGCCAGGACTTGTATTTTTTGGAACGAAAGAGCAAACAGAACAATATATGGGTGCCTTGTATGCGGTAAAACCATTTGATGAAGCTCGAGAACGATTTAGTGTTTCCTATATTGATTCAGTGAAGCCTTCTTGTGAATTGTATAAGGGTATTGCATTGTTATGTTATTCTCGTGAGCTTGTTCAACAAGCTGCTGCTTGTCCACATGATTTTATTGTTGTTTTAGAAGAACACCCTGCTTCTATTCGTAGCTCGGCTTTCAAAAATGTCATTAGTTTGAATACTGCTCATCAACTTTCTGTGTTTACACATGAATTTGGACACGCTTTTGGAGATTTTGCTGAAGAATACACTCCTGCTTCCCTTCCTTCTTCAAGTGATAATTGTCAATCAACTTGTGAGAAGTTTGATTTGAAAGATGGTTGTTATCAAGGATGTTCTGAAGGGGAGTATTATCGTTCTATTGATGTGGGGATTATGCGTAGTTTATATGCAACACGTTATGGGACCTGGCATGAAGCATATTTACGAAAACTATTAGGAATTGAGCGTTCTTCGATTATTACTGGTAACGCTATCGCACCACCTGATTGTGCTAGCCAAACGTATTCTTTGGTGACTTTGAATCGTTCTGCGGGAGGACTGCGCATTATTGATGTTGCTCCTGGCCAAGGATGTGGACAAAGTATTACGAGTATTGATGCGAGTCAGTTCATAATCTTTACTGATGTACAACATGATGGGGTTGAAACCATTTCAGGAGAAATGTATGATTATCAAGGGATTGTCTATGCGGCAGTTTCTCAAGATATTACCACATTACAACTTACTCAGAAGGGTCAACTTATTGGGGAGGTGCATCTTGGTGCAACACTTTGTAAAGCGTAAGGGATACTGCACCCCCCGAACGGATAAGCGTAGGGGGTTAGCTCCGGTTGTGGGAGTTACGTTGATGATACTCGTAGGTGTTATTGCTCTTGTTGCAATAGGGGCTTTTATATTTACTTTAGTGAATAAACCTCAATTATCTCCGACGGTGAGTTGTTTTGATGCACAAACTGAGCAACCGTTTATGGTTACCTCTGCCTGTTACAATGTCTCTAGTAAGATTGTACACGTTGATGTGTATCGTGTTGCTTCAGGATATGTGTATGATTCGTTATTGTTTACGTTACAGGGAGCGAAAAGTAGTTCTTGGACTTGTGGGAAAGGTTGTGGGTTGTGTACTCTTGGAAAGATTGGAGAAACAAAAAGGTATTACTCTCTTCCTTTGGATGATAAACCTGCTTCGTTAGAAGTATTTGCGAATGGTTGTTCGTTAGCGAGTTCTTTTCTTTCCTCTTGTTAAGTTATTTAATAAGAAATGCTACTTCATCTTCGTTAAGCTTTAATTGTTCTTGAACTCCTGGTTGTTTGATAATGTGTCGAATGATTTCAAAGTCTCTTAGAGCACGAGGTATTGAACAATGAGCATAGAGGGCATATTTTTTTGCAATACTCTTCTTTTGAATTATTTTCTGATTATGTTGCCAGATCTTAAGAATACGTTTTGGTGCTTGATAGGGTGTGAATCCTGATTGTGGGGCTGGTTTTGCGTATGAAATACCTGCACTTTGAAAGATGTTCTGATATACAAGGAATCGCCAGAACTGATTTTTGTAAATTCTTCCTCTAAAGACATCTGCTTTGCTTAATGCAGTGTATGCTTTGACTAGTGCTTCGTTTTTGTATTCTCGTGGAATATTTTCTTCAATCCAGAGCAGTACTTCATCTAATGAGAGTTTTGTACTATCAAAGAGATCAAGAAAGTCTTGTCTTTCTTTGAAAAGTCTTCGTAAAATGTTGAAAATATTCTCTTCAATATCTCTTCGTTCAGTTGTGTCTATTTTACTGTCTGTATGAGCATAGGAGTGTAAATCATTCAATGCTGCTCGTAAGTCTCCCTGTGATTTAATTGCTAATTGTTGGAGTGTAGTGAGATCTTTGGTGACTTCTTCCTTTATCGTTATTTTCTGTAAGAGTTGCACCATACTTGCAGGTGGAAGAACTTTCATTTCAACAAGAGTACACATTTGTCGTATGGGGGCTAATTTTGATTGCCAAATATCGTTACAAGTCATGATAACGGGGTGTTTTGCGACTTCTAAGATACGAACTAATTCAGGTATTCCTCCAATATCACTTCCGGTAACTCCATCTACTTCATCCATGATGATTATTTTACCTTTTTTGAAAAGACTTTGTTGTTGTGCTGCTGGTTTGAGAAGTTCTTCTAATTTTGCTTTATTACGTGTATCTGAAGCATTTAATTCAAATACTTCTAAATTATTTTCATGTGCTGCTGCAAGTGCAAGGGATGTTTTTCCTGTTCCTGCTGGGCCATGTAAAATAATTCCTTTCTTTTTTGGGAAATCATGTAAGAAGGCCTTTATTTCTAAAATTGCTTTTTCTTGTCCAATAAAATCCCCATATTTTATTGCACGATATTTTTCAGCAAGATTTTCGTAGACCATGAGTGCTTAGAGTGCTTTTCCTTGGCCAGCAAGCACGAAACTGGCGAGTAATGCTTGGAGTTGAACGAATTCATCGCTTCCTTCGGTCATTCTAAATTCACATTCTCCCGTTTTTTCCGTGAGACGAACTTTAACTTCTGGTTCTATTGGTAAATTCCATATTTCTTTTTGCATAATTTTGATAAGGTCTTGTCCAGAAATGCTTTCTTTAAGCATAACTTCTAATAATTTATCTCGTGCATTGAGAAAATCTCCGGCAAGAGCATAATCTAAGACTATTCGTACGCCTGTTGGCTTATTTGATGAGGAGATCATATTGATCATTTCAGCATTAATGTCTAGGGCGATTGAAGCGGTTGCTTGGAGAAGGTTAATTGCGCGTCTACAATCCCCTTCAGATGCTTCATAGAGCGTTTCTAATGCTTCTGGAGTAAGCTTAAGCTTTTCTTTCTCGGCAATACGTTTGATAACTTCTAAGACATCTTTCTTTTCTAATAGTTTAAAACGAAAGACTACGCATCGTGATTGAATAGGGTCAATTATATTAGAAGAATAATTACAACTCATGATAAATCTACAGGTATTTGTGTAATTCTCCATGGTTCTTCGTAATGCTTGTTGCGCTTCTTTGGTGAGAGCATCTGCTTCATCTAGGAAAATAACTTTGAAAGGGATGTTTTCTAGGGCGCGTGTTCGAGCAAAATCTTTTACTTTTTGACGAATGACATCAATACCTCGTTCATCTGAGGCGTTTAACTCCAAATAATTCTCTTTCCAGGCTTCTCCGAAGAGTTGTTTTACGGTGATTAATGCAAGTGTCGATTTTCCTGTTCCTGCTGGGCCTGCGAACATGAGATGAGGAATATTCATTGCTTGTACTAACGAGCGTACTCGCTTGATAATTTCTTGTTGGCCTACCACCTCTTCAAATGTATGTGGGCGGTATTTCTCCGTCCAAATGTCTGATTGGGACATAGATGTGTTCAGCCCTGTCCTCTTATAAAGATTATTGTGGTTTTCGAGCACGAGAGTCTTTATAATAGATAAGAGAACGGGAGAAGGCTATTTTAGCTATATTTTTATGCAGAACGTGCGCGATGCATCTTTCTACGACGCTTTTCTTTCTTAAGGCGCTTGCGTTGCCATTTCCATCTCATCTGGTTCTTTTTCTTCCATCTTCGTGAGGAGCGTTTCATATGATAACCGATTGAAGAGACGCTTTATAAAGCTTATTGGCTCGTATAAGGGATGGGATATTGGCCAGTTGTATTCGACATGATTCGTGATGTAGATATTATTGTAGTAGTCGGAGATGCACGTATGCCCGATCTTTCTATTAATCAAGAAGTGATTACACATGCACGTAATTATGGAAAACAAATTGTGGTGGTCTATACGAAACGTGATTTAATTGGAAAAGAACGATTACGTTCGTTACAAACGCATTATCCAGAGGCTATTTTTGTTGCAGGGGTGAAAAATGAGGGCGTTTCTGCCTTACGTCGAGCTTTACAAATATTGGGTAAACGTATGAAATTGGATGAAGCGAAAGTAGGGGTTGTGGGATATCCAAATATTGGTAAATCTGCTCTGATTAATGCTCTTGCGCGTGGAAGACGGGCTTTAGTGGCAAATCAACCAGGGACAACACGAGGGGTGCAATGGATCAAAGCAGGGGGATTATGTATTTTGGATTCTCCGGGAGTTATTCCGATGGTTGATAAGAATAGGAAGCTTGCTTTATTGGGCAGTAAATCCCCGGATATGCTTCCTGCTCCTGAAAAGCATGCGTTTGATATTTTAACGATGTTTTTAGTTAAATGTCCTGATCGATTACAAGCATATTATAAATTGGATCATCTCGAAACTGAACCTTATGATTTGTTATTACAGATTGGAGAAGTTCGTAAGTTTATGAAGAAAGGGGGCGTTGTGGATGAAGAACGCACTGCCCGTACTATTATTCGTGAATGGCAGATTGGGAAATTACAATTGGATTAAGTATTAAATCTAATTCGTTCAAAATCATCTTTGAGACGAGTAATTTGTTCGTAGTCTAGAAGAGCAGCATGGATTTCTGTACTCTTAACTGTTTTTTCAAGTGTTCCCGCATTTTTAATGACTTCACTAATTTTTGCATCATCTAAGAAGGTTTTATCTAAAATGCGCCAGCCTTTAATGGGTACGTGATGTGCTTGTTCGTATCCTAACACTTTGAGAAGGTTTTCCGTTTCTAAAAGCTCATCATAGTTTAATGTTTGAAGGAGGAGTTGGGATTTTTTAACATCTAATTTTGTATAATCTTTAATTACTAGCAGTGTTTCTTTTTCTACATCTTGGATTAATTCTTTTAATCGAGCTTTGAGGAGTGTGCTTTCAGTACCGAGTTCAATGATATATCGTTTCATATCTTGAGCAATACTTTGAATAATTGCTCCTTTTTGGATAACTAATAGGCCTTTGTGTAGACTGGGGTGTGATTTTAATTCTAATTGATTGAGACGTTCTACATGAAGATCGAAAAGGGCTCGTTGTTTTTCTATTGCTTGTAATTGTTCATTTGCTTTTCTTCGTATTTCTTCAGTTGCTTTGATTGGATATCGAAGATTCTTATAAAATAAGGTAACTTCGTGTCTACGTTCTGAAATTGCAATAACTACTGTTCCAATTTGTTTTGCAGTTCGTTCAGCTGCTTTATGTCGTGTTCCTGTTTCTAAACTTTTAATTCCTGCTTGAGGAGTGAGCATGACGTTTGCATAATTAATACGTTTAAGGTCAGAGGATACAATAATTGCTCCATCCATTTTACAAAGTTCTACAAATCGTTGAGGAGTAAATCTACAATTTACTCTGAATCCTCCATCTATGATGGGGACTAATTGTTCGTTTTCTACCACCATGAGTGCGCCCTTTCCTGCTTTGAGTGCAGAGTCCATGCCTGCACGTACTGGTGTTCCTGGAGCAATTGTCTTAAGTGTAGCAAAAAATTCTTCTTCACTTACTTTTTGGCTTTGTTGTACCGGGATAATTGTTTCTTGTATTTCTTTATCAGGTACTTCTGCAAGCTGTTTTTGTAGTTCTTGATCCATGCCTCTCTCCTTTTTAAGAAGTACTTGTTGTATATAAGTGTTTTTAAGTATTTGTTTCGCTTTTATTTTTTCCTTCTCTTAGATTTATCGGTATACTGCTTCGAGATATACTTTTTTATCGCTTGTTCAAATGACAAAGCAGCCAGAGTTGTCAGAGATGCACTAATTCAAGTTAGAGCAAAAGTTCCCTGTAAAACAAAGATTTTGTTTGAGAAACTGTAACTTTGGAATAGGTTTAAATATACTTTAAACTTTATTAAAAAAGTGAATAAGACGGCATTATATTCTATTTCTATTATTGTGGTTCTTCTATTGGCTATAATTTGTTTTGGATATTACAATAAGCAGAGTCAGAGTGAAGATAAGTTATATGTTATTGCTGGTCCGGAAAGTTTTGATGATTTTAACGATATTGGAAACTCGGGCAGCCAAAAATGGGTTTATTCTTTGTATAACCAGAGTGCTGCGAACTTGCTTTATAATATTGAGAATAGATTAAATGAAGATGACTATGCAGGTAATGAAGTGGCTTTTTTTCGATTTGCTTTAAGTAGCGTAATAAAAAAAGATAAAAATTCTGATAAAGTTTATAAAAAAATAAAAGAAGATATACTTGGAGATAATAAAGTTCTTAGAATAGTTTTGCTGGAAATTCTAAGTGAAACACCAACTAAAGAATCTCTTAGTATCTTGATTTCCTTAACTGATTCAAATAAACTTGAAGATGAAGATAAAAATATTTTGTATCGAGCCATTGTAGACATGCCCGACCACATTACTAGTAGATATGGAAATGGAGATAATTTGGCTAAAGAATTGTCCCCTATACTGGAAAAAGCTTCAAAAGAAATTAAATTTTCAGATGAGAACAATATTAGCGTAAATGTATATTCTCTTTTTAGCTTAAATGAATATTCTCTTTTTTATGCATATACACTTTCTATAATTAAATTAGGTGCTCCTTCTGGGATGAAGTTCATTTTTGATCGTTTGGAATCTCAGAAAAATATAACTATTGAATATAAGTATTCTAATTCCTTATTACCTAATATATTAGTGAATGGAGAAAAACCTGATGGAACAATATTTGTTCCCGAACTTTATCATTTGCAAGAGTTTAGAAATACTGATTCTGTGCCTGTATTAGAAGGATATCTTGATAATGATGATATTGAAAAAGTCTCGTTGTTTGGAGCAGTTTATGCTTTGATGAAGGCCGGACAACCAGAAGGAACAGAGAGCGTATTAAAATGGGCTGCTAACCGCGAAGATGATGTTTCTCCTCTGCTCGATTTTGTTATTCCTTTAATAAGAGATTCACGTTCTGAAAAACTGCTTAAGTATTATGCAATGGAAGAAGAATCAAAGACTTTTAAGAATAGCAAGAACAAAGAAAGTGTTTTGAAAGGGTATAATAAATTGACTTCCAGCAGAATTGATGTTGAAATTATAAAAACTTGATTTTTAAAGTTTGCCTTGATCTTTTAAACACTTTCTAACTTCAGTACAAGTCGCTCCCTCTTTACAACCCGTTTCTTTGTAATTATAAAATATACAACCCAAATTTTTTGCGTAGTCTGAGGTACAATCCCTTCTTTCACAAACCAGGTCTTCTATCTCTTGACTTGGGATATTTATTGCTCCACAACAAATACCTTCGGGTTTGGGCTTTAGTGGGTAATGATGAAGATGGTTTGTTTGGTGAACGAGGAGGATATGTTCGTGCACCTACTCACCAAGGGGCTTGTTTTTGGGCACTCCGCAATCCTTTGCATAATGTTACTTTTCATGTTATTGGCACGGCAGGAGAGACAAATCATTCTGCTTTTACACTTTTATCATTAGGTACTAAACGAATTTCAGGATGTCATACGAATACTTTGCAATATGTCAAAGGTGCTGGTTTGAATATTCAACTGCATGATGTACGACCATTCATTTCTTTTCATCTCCCTGTTTGGAAGAATCGTGAATTTACTATGCATACCGGATGGTGTGAACGAGGTAATTTTGGTCTCTCCTTGCGTCCCTGGCAAAAACGACATGATGATTAAAGATTTTTCTATGATCTTTGATAAAAAAGCCTCTACCGCGGATTGAACGCGGGACCTTCACATGTCTGGCTTCTCTGGAATCCAGAGACCTGAAAAACACAGGGTTTTTCACGTTACCAATGTGACGCTCTACCGGCTGAGCTATAGAGGCTTGAAGATGGATGTTTTGGGCGGTTTAAAAAGACTACTTTGACTTATTAGTTAGGTTCTTTTCGGTGATGATTACCTCAGGAGTCCAGTCTAATTTGATTGCATTGCCTGTAATGGCTCCTAGATTATTTCCTACTTTGAGGAGCCAGGCATAATAGAGTTTCCCAAATTCAAATCGTTCTTCAGGTTCAATGAGGTGAAGATTATGATTGCCTGCAATAAGGAGCCCGGCTACATACAGAAATAAGAGGAGAAGTGTTACGATTTTCATTGGTTAGGGGGCAGTTGCGTTAATACTCCAATCTTGTTGTATGGCATATCCGGCTATTTTGAAAAGATTTGTTGCTGCCGTTGAAAGCCAGAGTGAATATATCTTAATAATTTGCGTAAGTCCCTCGAAGGTACTTGAATCAGCTTTATTTTCATTATATACTTTTGTAAACGTGATAGCAAAAAAGAGTAGAACACTAATAATTAATACAAATCCAACGTGATGTTTAATTTCTCGTAGTTTAAACAGAACTACTAAAAGCATTACTGCTAATACAAGTATTACAATGAGTCCAACATTGAGCGCCATCTTTTTACCTCTGTTCTTTTAGGTACTGATGGTATAAAAGCATTCTGGATACTGAAGAGGATTATGCTTTATTCTAAGGGAAGGTTTTAAAGCTCTTTTCTATAGCTTTCTTTATAGCCCCGTCGTATAGTGGTCAAGTATACGGGCCTCTGGCGCCCGTGACCCCGGTTCGAATCCGGGCGGGGCTATCTTTTTATACTTGTTTTTACTTTTCGTGGTATGTTTTTACGATATCGTTATCCTAAATTGATCGCGCTTTTTTTAGTAAGCCTCTTTGCTTATGCTCTTTTTTCTCAAGATTCTGTTCAGACTGCCCTTGCTCCTCTTATTTCTGAATCTCTTTTTTCTTATTTTATAATTGGTTCACTATTTACGTTTGGATTTATTACTCCCTTTGCTATTGGTTTATTCCTTATTGCTGATCCTTCTTCCCCTTTGCTTGCTGCTCTTGTGGGGGGATGTGGTGCAGTCCTAGGTGACATGTTGATCTTTCAATTTATTAGATTTTCATTTCTTGATGAATTTGGAAAATTAAAACGTGAAAAAATTGTTCGTCTTGTTGAAAAACCAGTTACTTTAGTTCCTGCCCGTTTTCATCATTATCTTCTGTACGCTTTTGCTGGTATTATTATTGCTTCTCCTTTACCTGATGAATTGGGGGTAAGTTTGTTAGCTGGGTTGACTTCAATTCGTCAAATTTCTCTTGCATGTATTAGTTATGTGTGTAATACGGTGGGCATTTTTATTCTCTTAGTACTCTAACAGTATCCTTAAATAGCATATTCTATTCATTCGCGAACGCCCACGTAGTCTAGAGGTCAAGGACACGGCCCTCTCGCACTGCCGAACATCCGATCGATGAGAATGGCATGTTCAGTCCTTCTTGGGACAGGCACTGATTTTTTACGAGGAACATTTCACGATGTTCTGAGTTGCCAGGCCCTCATATTGAGGGCGTGGAGTACGGCTGAAACCCGGGTTCAAATCCCGGCGAGGGCATATTTTTAATAGTGCTTTTGATTTCTCGGAATCAACATTCTTTTATTTAAATTAAATTTTTATTGAAAGACTATAAAAAGACTTTTTTATAACATAAAGTTGGTTTAATAATTTTAAACATGCAAGTATCATTTTTCATCATTTGAATTATTGCACGAGCCATTAAAATGTTGTTAATAAGCACATTTTATAGCATTAAGTATCTAATTTTTTTATATTTCTGCAGATAAGCAGTTTGGTAAAAAAGATATATAATATAAATCGATAGGGCTATTTCTTTATTTTGCTTCTTATTTTGCAAATTATCTGCGTTACTGGTAAGAGAGCAAGTAACCAAATAAATGTAAGTGTGTCAGGACTTACTTTTCCATTAATAAAGTAAACTACTGTTCCGATAAGAATAAGGGGCACGACACCATAAGCATACGTTACCATATATGTTCTTCCTTCAGTGAGTGGCTTTGAATTATTGATTGCATCTGGGAAACTTTTCATGATAAGCCAACCGAATGCGCCTCCCGCAATATCAACAATTGTATCTTTGATCCCGTCAAAGAAGAAATGATCAAACATATGTTGCGGTTGAGCTTGTACTATATCTCCAATTATCTCAACTGATTCCCACATCATTTGCCACATAAATACCCCGAGTAATGAGTCGAGTGGTTTCCATTTAAGCCATACAAGAAGGATGAGAAATATATTCAATCCCCACATGAAGTGCATGATGTTATCAATTGGTGGCCATATGCCAAAAAAATCTCTTCCATATTGTTCAAGAGAAATCCATCGTACCCAAACTTCCAGTACTATAGAACATGTAAGTGTAAATGCCATTATAAAATGTTTTCCTTTCATTGTTAACCTCTTTTGTATGTACCAAGATGATCTTTTGAATTTATTTTAATGGTTACGCCATCTTTTTTAATATGAAGATTATATTTTTTAATAAGGCTTCTCGCCCAGAGAAATTCTGAAGCAAGAAGGATGAGCCCCATGATGATGATGGGGATACCGGGGCCGGGAATGAGCAAGAGTATCCCTCCGATGAGGAGAAGAGTAAGGCCCATGATACCAATCGTTATTTTTTTGAGTGCTTGATAGGTAAGGTCCATTTTATCAAGAGAAAGGATATCTATTTAAACTGTCCGAAGGGGAGAAGGATATGTTGCCCCAGATTACCAAGGAATATCCTGCATTGCAAGTAACCTATGGCTTGCCTGCGTTGAGCGATTTAAATCGTGACTTCGAATTGGATAAGATTGATGTAGAAACTGAGTTTTTAGCTCGAACGATACGTAAATGTATGATGGATAAGATTGTAAATTGTCTTAATTTCTTTGATATGTTGTTAAATCCTCAACAAGCTCCTCGTATTTATCTTTCTTTTTTACAAACGATTACCTTGAGTGATAAACAATTGCTTGAACAATTATATTCTGCGTTTGGAACATTAAGTATTGAATGTCTTGCTCTTGAACTTGAATATACTGAAGAAAAGGAAGCAGAAATGATTACACGTATTGCACGTGTATGGACTGAACAATCCACGGCCTTTAGCACGTTAGTACAAAGAATTCGTAATCCTGTTCCTTTCCAAAAGAAAGAAAAAAGTTATTTTGGATAACTTATTTTTTAGATATCAAATCAGTAATATCTATTTCTAATACGGCGAGTGGCATCTTGAGTCCTGCGTTTTTGAGTGTTGAGGGATGAATTTCTCCAATATATCCTATTTCTTTTTTGGCGTGCATGATGAAAGCTGAACGTCCTGGGATACAAAGAGGAAGAGGAGCTTGTTTCAAGGTAAGAGGGAATTGAAGTTGTTCACTCAAGTAATTGAAGAGTTGTTGAATATGAGTTATGGTTCCTGGGGAATAAGTGACAAGTATATGGGTTCGCTCAGTGCCTTTTTCATCACTTACTGTTCCTATTTCATAGAGATTTTGAGGATACGAGACATCTTTATTTTCGTGATAGACTCGTAATGCTGGAATGAGCAGATTTGGCCTGAGATATTTGTATTCTGTTTTAGCTCCTTCTAAAGCAAGTGCTTTGAGATGATATCTCTTTTTTTCTTCTTCAGTTATTGCATGATAGGTCATAATTTCTTGAAATCCTGTTCCGATGAGCAAGGAACTTATCTTTTGTTCTTGTCTTCTTTGAGGAGATTCACTTCCTGTTGTAGCAAATGAAGGGACTTCAGGAGTGATTTTTTCATAGCCATACGCAATGGCGAGATCTTCAATGAGGTCAACTTCGTGCATAATATCTGTTCTCCAGGGCGGATATTCGATTGTTCCCTTATCATATCGATGGCCCATTTTTTCACATAATTTTGGAAGCTCTTTTTCAGTTATTTTGGTACCAAGTAGTGTATTTGCCCTTTCTAATGAGAACGGATGTTTTGTATAACTCAGCGTAGGGGTGATGAATGTTTCTTTTCCTCGTTCAATTTGTATTCCTTGTACCGTTCCCCCTAGTTCTACACAGAGGGTAGTAAGGAGCGCAAGTACTTTGTTGAGCGTTTGGAGATGCATTCCTGAACATTCGATAAAGAGTTCTTTCGTTGTTAGGGTAACTTGCCCCGTTTCTGCACTGTTAATGATTGGAGGCATGGAAAGAATTGTCCCCGTGGCATCAATAAATAGAGGATAGCGAGGTGCTTTTTCGAGTAAGTGGGCATATTCTTTTCCTGTTTGATGAGTGGTGAGAATTTCTTCAGCAGTGCATGCTTTTGTTGCTCCCAAAGGAGTGAAGGTTATTTCTTTTGGTTTTTTTGCGGTAAAAGTAAGCGGGAAGGCGATTTTTTCTGCTGGATAGATACCAATTGCACATTTCTTTCTTTTTCTTCCAATTGTTTTATGCATTTTTTCTTGTATATCAATGAGCGTTTCCAATACTTCTTGCGTGATAGTCATATTCTTAATGAGTGCTCCAACTGTATGGGGACGTATTTCTTCAACGTCTGGTTTGATAATAATGCGGTGTGTTTTTTCTGGTTTGGTAACAGGATATTCTTTTGGTTTTATTTTTCCTTGATAGAGTTTTACTGTACGTACGAATCCTTGAAGTGAATAAAGGTCAGGGCGGTTTGCAAGTGCTTCTACTTCTACTCCTTCTTCAGTAAGTTCAGCAGGAATACCTATTTGTTGTATTTCTTCTATTGCTTTTGGTGTAAGCGCAAGTTGTTTGCCGAGTTTTTCTTTTGTAAATACTACTTTAGCCATTGTTTCCTCCCCGAGGCATTGCTCGCATTTGTTTGAGATTGTTACGATACATGTCTCGTAGATCGGTTATTTTATAGGCATCCATGATAATTCTATCAAATCCTTGGCCCCAGGCAAGAATAGGAATTGGTTTTCCAAGTAGGGCTATACTTACTTCTGGTCTGAATATGCCTGCTCCTCCTAATTCTAACCATTGTTTTTTACCTTGGTGCCAGACATGAATTTCTACTGAAGGTTCGGTGTAAGGGAAAAAGCTCGGAACGAATTTTATTTTTTCAAATCCCATTTTCTTATAGAACTCTGTTAGATATCCTAACAAATGACGAAATGTTGCTCGTTCATCAACAACTATTCCTTCTGTTTGATAGAATTCAAATCCATGACTCCAATCAACTGTTTCATTTCTGAATACTTTCCCTATTGCGAAATATTTTGCAGGTAGTTTTGTGCTATCAAGTGAAGCAAGCGTGCGTGCTGAGAGGGAAGTGGTGTGTGTTCGGAGTACTCCTTGTTGGGCCTTTTTCGCGCTCCAGGTATATTGCCAGCCAGTGCTTCCCCCAATACCCTGTTCGTGTGCTTGTTGCACTCTTTTTACTAATTTTGTTTCTGGGAGGGGGAATTGTAGGGGGAGAAAGAAGGTATCTTGCATTTCTCTTCCTGGGTGATCTTGAGGGGTGTATAAAGCATCGAATACCCAGAATTCGCTATCAATAAGTGTACCCGTCATTTCGGTAAAACCCATGTCTGTCCAGATGCGCACTGCTTTTTCTATTGCTTCAGTAACAAAATGTTTTTTCCCCCCTATGATTGGAGCAACGGGGAGTGAAAGATCATATGCACGAAATTGTTTTGCACCTTGCCAATTTCTAATTAGTTCTGGAGTTACTTCTTCAAGTACTTCTGACTCTATTTTTGTGCCTGCAAGTTCTTTACCCAGTTGGGTGAGGGTATAGGTTCTTTCTGTTTTTTCTTGCATTTCGATAATATCTTTTCTTTTTTGTACTGCTTGAAGTGCATGAAGCATTTCGGGACTGAGAGATTCTTTTGTTGTGGGAAGTTTTTCTAACAATTGTTCTTCAAATGTTTTTTTGATACATTCCGCAGGAGAGGCGGTAAGTAAAATTGCTCCTTGATCAAGTGAAATGAATGCTTTACCTTTAAGAATTCCTAATGCAACTTTAAGTTCGTTTTCTGACAATCCTGAAGCTTTTTGTGCTTCTGAAATAGGGAGCGGGTGATGGGGTTTGAGGGCAGAAAGTAATTTTCGTTCGGGAAGTCCTGTTCTAGCATATCGAATCCCATTTACTCCTGTGGTGATATGCATTGTTTTAGTGGTGGAAAGCGTGAGAAAACCTTTTGTTTCTAGAGAGAGTAATGTTTTGACTATTGTTGCATCTTCTAATTTAGTTGCTTCTTTAAGTGCCTCATAGGGTTTGGTAAGGTGTGTAAGAAGTGCTCGTTCGTGTGTGGAAAGAGTCGCGATGAGGGCATTTTTCATAGGGAAGAAGGGGATTTCAGGTATAAAAATGTGTTTTAAGGGGGAGTGGAGGCACTCTTAAGGGAGGGAGTATCCGAATGCTTGCTTAAGTAGTGAGGCTTCTTGTTTTGTACATCCTTCTATCGTCAAGGAGATCCTTTTTTTAACGAGGAGAGGAATATCTGCTTTGATGCGAGCAAGGGTTTGTGCTCGTTTTAGGAGAGGAAGAGTACGAAGTTTGGTGAGTGAAAGAAGATACGCTTTGTTTTGTATCTGCATTTCTTTACTTTGTAGTTCTGAAAGCGTATTTCCTAGCATACGAAAGTTGTCTCTTTGTTTATCCATTTACGATTGTTCCTTTCCATTTCTTATGAAGGAGGAATGTATTGAGATTTTCCATGTTGCCTGAGAGTAAATAGGTAGGAATCTGATTTTTACGTATGATGCTTGCTGCTTGTTGATCAAGGATGAAATGTTGTCCTGGTTTGAAAACCAAGGCATGCGCCTTTGTTTCGAATGCTTTCCAAGATATTGCTGGAATGAATTGTGCAGAAGGATGTGTGCGTGGATCTGCAGTATATAACCCTGGTGTGTCGCTGAGATTGATAAGGGGACATTTAAGTAACGTGGCTAATTTTGCGGCCGTGGTGTCTGTTGTGGCATGAGGGGCCCAACGTAATGCTCCACAAATGACTGGATTGTTTTTTTTGATTGCAGTGTGCACCTGTTTCATATTTAGTAATAACGTGTCATTTGTTTGTTTTCCGAACCATTGCATGAGAAAGAGAGCATTGACTCGAGTTGCACGAATTCCTGCTCGTGCTTGTTCATAGACTGAGCGACCTTCTTTTTTGAGAGCATTGATTGCAGTTCGTGCAAGATGTCCTCCCCCACACACAATAATGAACTGATAGGTGGTGGTATGTTTATTTAGTGTTTTTTTGAGTTCATGTAAAAAACGATGGTTTATTTCTTGAGGAATAATCAGAGATCCCCCTACACTGACTACTATTTTTTGTTTCATTGTTCTATCGCCTCTGAATGATATATCGATTACCGATGATTGTTGAAAGAACTGCTGTAATGATATAGGGGCCAATGATTGCTTTGTATAATCCTTCCCCGATGGGGATTTTTGTTTTTTCTGCAACTTCTTGTAAAAAAGTTTGTATGGCTTCTGCATCAAAAGAAGTGTTTGTTATTTGAGGGCGATTTTGTTTTACAATAACGACTGGTTTTCCTGGGCCGGGACATTCAATACTTTGTATGCTTTGGTCTTGGAGCCATTGTTGTAACGAGGGGTTTGAAAAAGTAATTACCGGAGGTACTGAGTAAGTCTTTTGAGGGAGAGAAGGGCGTGGAACAAAAGGTTGACGTAAAGGAAGAGGTCGATGAGGTGGAGGGAGTAGTGGTTTGGAAGCACTACTTTGTTGAGTATGAGGAGTATAGGTTGCGTTAATTGAAGTGTATCCTGTTGAGAGAGTTGGTTTTTCAGATATGTTTGGAAGAGCTGGAGCTATTGATTGGGTAGGAAGGGAGGTATCCTGAAGAGGGATTCTATTTTGTGCTAAAACCTGGGCTTTTCTTTGTTTACGAACTGCTTCTTGATAGGTTGCAGTATTAAGGATTAATGCTCTGACAAATGTTCGCAAGAATACCTCTGGCGCGCTATCGGAGGAATTAGAACCGAGGGAGCGGGCGCGGGGTAGTCGGTGCGTTCGAGATCTCGGGAGCTTCTTCAGGTTGCTTTCCATAGACGCGTTCGCGGATGTGGTCCTCCATGAGTGTAAGGCCCTTCGCTATTGTTTTATTTTGACCTAAGAGTAAATCTATTTTCTCTAAAAATTCTTTATCTTTGTCTAATCCTTGATTAGAAGGATGTTCGGCAAAGGTGCGTGCAGTTGCTTCAAATAATGCTAAGAGATCAGAAAGTTGATGCGACACTTTATCGAAGCGTTCAATGACTTGCGTGTGTACTTTTTGGAGTTCAATTAGATTTTTTACCAACAGCTCTTGCATTGCTGGAGAAACATCCACCATCTTTTTTCTCGGCATACTCTACCGAAGAGGATTTTGTTTATAAAGGTTGGCACGCTCGCTTGCGTATGGACCCAGCGGGAATCGAACCCGAGTCTCACCGTCTGGAGCGGTGCATTCTGCCACTGAACTATGGATCCTTTATTTTGAAATGAGCTGTTCCCTTTTAAGTATTCGCTTTATATCCCTCATTTTAAGAAAAAGTGTCGGCGCGCTGTCTACTAAAAGGTTAAAGAGCGGCGCCGACTATGAGGGTGAAAGGGAAGTGAAGGTGATGTACTTAGAGTTTAGAAGGGGTTCTTAAAGGTTATTATCCCAGTTTCTTTAATTGTTCAATTTCTTCAAAGGTAATCGATGCCCCTTTGTATTTTGTGGCATAGAGTGCTGCGGAGAGGGTTTGTTTATTTTTTGGATGAAGAATCCCTTGTTTGTACGCAACATAGACAAGTTCTGAGGAACGAATGCAAGTGAATATTGAGAAAACAGAGAGGTCTTGATAGGCAAGCGTGATTCGTTTGTGCAATTTGTCAGACATCAAACGTTCAAGATTACGGGGGGCTTCAATGAGTAAACGTGTGGTTCGCTCATCAATTGCAATGATATTTTCTATTTTTTTCTCAGTGAGTGCTTTACTTAATGCGAGACAGGAAATTTCTCCCTCGCTCACAATAGGTACCCAGGCACCATTTGTTTGGACAAAATGATTCGCTTTATCCATAAGCTTTTTTGTTTCTGCTTCTAGGGTGGCGCTTTGAATTCCTATTCCTTCAGGTAATTCTATAATTCCTTCATCAAATAGTTCTTTTACTTGAAGTGCTTCGAGGGCAAAACGAGGAATCGTAAGGGGGCGATCAATAATTTCTCGTTTAACTGAAGGAGTGATGACGAGTTTTGTTTTCTTTTTGAGAATAGGAAAGAGATACAATAGATTATTCATTGCTAAATTAATAATTACTCCTGAATCAAAGATACATACCTTCATGCGAAAAATTCCTCTGCTGTTTGAACACGTGTTTTTGTATTGATGGTGGCATGATAGGGATTATCTCTTTGATTTGCATATGGTGAAAGGTCCCAAGGGGAGATGCCCAAGAGTTCTGCTGTTTTTCCAATAGAAATACCATGTTCGTATATTTTTCCTGCTTTATTGATTGATGCTTTTTCAAGAAGATTTTGCATATAGGGCTTAAGATTAAGCGAGAGCGACGTGAGGGTAGTGCGTATACGTTGCATATAACTTTCAAATTGAGCTTCTTTTCCTGCTTTTACTGCTTGTTGTGCAAGCAGAAGATAGGATTGTATTTTTTTAGTTACTTCTGGCCAGCGTTTGATTTGGAGAGTTTCTTGGCGTTCTACGATCTTGCTTAATGTATAGATGATCACGGACATGGTGGTGGTGCCTGGGTCTTGAAAACAAGAAGAACAATGAACTGTTTGATTTGAAATTTCTTTGAGAGCAAAGGCGTTTTGTTGTTTAAGGGCTTGCTGTGCCTGTCCTAGAATTTCTTCTATATGTTTCTCCTCTTCCATGCTACTCTATACTATACATTCTATATAAAGCTGAGGGAACATGCAGAATGCTTATATAGAATGGATGTTTCTATTTTTTCATGGAAGCGATACTTGATACCAATTTTATCCTTGCTTGTTTGAGGCGAAATATTAGTTTTCTTGATGAGCTCGAAGCACAAGGGTTTAAGCCCATTTTAGCTCATGAAGTTTTTGAAGAATTGAAAGATTTGCGTCAAACTGCTACTCTTAGTGATCGTGTTGCACTTGATCTTGCTTTTGCTTTATTTGAAAAACGAAAAGTGCATAAAATGACCCTTGGTCATCATAAAGTTGACGAAGGTTTAATTATAAAAGGAAAGAAAGGGGCATATATTGCCACCCTTGATGCGGGAATTCGTCGAGTTGTACCTAATAGCATTGGAATTAGTAATGCGCAGAATACAATTGAAATTACTCGCCAGTAATCTTTTATAGGCCCTTTCTATTTTGAGCAGTATGAAACAGGGGATGATTTTTGATGATTTTGGAAAACGGAAAGCGATTGTTTCTGGAGATGAGGAATATTTGCTTACTGATGTAGATCTTCCGTTCTTACGAGAAGAAAGAGTAGTGAAGCGTGCAAGTGAAGGCTGGGCATTATACGAAGGAGAACAGCGTTTGAATCCTCTTACCTTTTCAAACGGTAAAACGCAATGGGACGTAGTGCAAGAAGTGGTGAGCACGATTAAAAAAGGAACAAAAGTTATTTTCATTAAAGGGGTATGCGGTACAGGGAAATCTGCGATTGCATTACATATTGCACGTGAATTGGGAAAAGCGAGTATTGTGGTACCTGTTAAGGGTTTACAGCATCAATATGCACATGATTATATGAAACGGAAACAAGTTATCAAATCAACTGGTTTTCCTTTGAAAATTGCCATGATTACTGGGAGAGATAATCATGATTCGCTCTTTTTACCTGGTAAAAGTTGTGCGGATCCTCTTTTACCTGATACGATTAAGATTGTTGAAAAAAATATGTATCATCTCTCTGAATATTATCGTGCAAATCCCTTCATTACTCGTAAACAACAACCAACGTTAAAACAACTCCGCCGTATTTCTATTGCACCTGCTAATCCTTATTGGAGCCCTATTGCTCCTGCTGAATATGAATTGCCACTCACTGATGCAATTAAACATCGCTATATGGGATTAGAAGGTAGAGAATTCATTTTCTATCATCGAAAACAAGGGTGTAGTTATTATGACCAATATCTTTCCTATATTCATGCAGATGTAGTTATTTTCAATGCTGCTAAATATAAAATTGAAGTTGCCCTTAATAGAAAACCTGCGACTGCTGTTGATATTATTGATGAAGCTGATGAATTTTTAGACTCATTCGCTGCTCAAGAAGAACTAAATCTCACTCGTTTTGGAAATGCTCTTGGTTCTTTTATTGTAGATGATGAAGAAGCAATTGCTATGAAAGGTACACTTGTCGAATATGCAAAGTTGGAAGAACAACAAAAACGTGCATTAGGAGTTACTGATTCTATTGTGCCTTTGCGAGATACTTTTATTGGAAAAATTATTACTCGTGTACATGAAGATAGGGCTTTGCGTGCGGAATTAGTTGTTGATGAAACTCATTATGCTGGAACAATCTATGAACTTGCTGAACAATTTATTCCCTTTTTTGATGAAACCTATGTTCAATTTTCTATGCGAGAGGGAGAGTTATACGTTTCATTGGTTACTACCAGTTTAGCTGAGCAATTTAAAGAACTGGAGGCAAAAAGTTCTGCCCTTGTGTTTATGTCTGGTACTTTGCATAGCGATGAAGTGTTGCGTACTATTTTTGGTATTACAGCCTATACGGTTATTGATGCAGAAACAATCCAGCCTGGGCGTATTGATTTACAGCGAGTTGGAGGTGAATTTCCTTGCACGTTTGAAACGTTTTCTTCAAAACGAAAGACAAAACAAGATTATTACAAACTTATGGATTTGTGTCTTGCTCGCGCTCCTCGTCCTACGTTGGTACAAGTTAATTCTTTTGGAGATTTACCTGATTTTGGTGAACAACAAATTGGGGGATGTACCTTATTGACCACTAAAGAAGCATTGCGTGATGCTCAGTATGCAGATCCGCGTGGAACACGGATTACTGCATTTAAAGAAGGACTTTCCCCTATCTTGTTTTCTACTAAATGTACTCGAGGTATTGATTTTCCAGGAGCGCAATGCAGGGGGATTGTATTTACTAAATATCCTAATCCTAATACCCAGGACATCTTTTGGAAAGTATTGAAGCAAACACATCCTCAGGCCTATAGTTCTTTTTATCGCGATAAAGCTTGGCGAGAGTTTTTACAACGTATTTATCGGGGAGTGCGTACTCAGGATGATTATGTTACAGTGCTTTCACCTGATAGTAGGGTATTGGATGCTGTTCGCCAACTTCAAAACTTTAAGTTTAAATAGTCGTATTTAGTTAGTATTCTATTAAGATGGCTGATATATCTCTTACTCGTGCACTCCAAGCACAACGTGTGTTAACTGGGGGGGCGTTTGTGATTGCAGGCTGCACTCAACTCTTTTTAATTGGTAATGATAGACTTGAACTCTTATTTATGCAGTTAGGACTGCCCCTTGCATTTTTACTTGCTTGGCTTGTTCCTCTTGTTGGATTAGGTGCGGGAATTGCCGTTATTTGTAATTATCGCGTTCGCCATACTGCCTGGCCTGCACTTTTAATTGCATTAGGAGTAGCATTTACTGTGTATTGGTATGGCCCTGGATCAATTAAAGGCGCACCTAATTGGACACAAGTGTTTGTTCATCTAGTACTTGCTTCAAATCTTTTAGTTCTTGCTCTTTCTGCAAAAAGGTAATATTTTATGAAACGATTGGTTGTAATTGGTGGGGGATTTGCAGGTTTGACTGTTGTTCGAGCTCTAGAAACAACATTTCAGGTTACGCTTATTGATAGCAAACCTTTCTTTGAATTTACTCCAGGCATCTTACGCACGTTAGTTGAACCTCAACATATGGGGCGTATTCAAAAATTGTATACTTCTTTTTTTAGAGGGACTTTTGTACAGGGAAAAGTTACGCGTATTTCTTCTTCTACTGTCTTTATCGGTTCTCAGAAAATCCCGTTCGATTATTGTGTTATTGCAAGTGGTTCAGCGTATAAAGCGCCCATTAAAGAAGAAAATGCGGTCTTAGCTTCTCGAGCGCATCATTTACATGCATTTCATGAACGTTTGGTTGATGCACAGTCTGTTGTTGTTGCAGGAGGAGGACTGGCAGGAGTTGAACTCGCGGGAGAGATTGTAACTCATTTTCCTGAGAAAAAGGTTACGTTGATTCATCCTCATGCGCGATTATTGTCTACTCACCGTGTTGCTACGAGTAATTATGCTGAACATTTCCTTCGTGCTCGGGGAATATCTTTTTTGTTTAATGAACGTTTAACTAATGTGCAGGGAAAAGAGGTTCGCGTAAGTTCTGGGACTATGCTTCCTGCAGATCTCGTTTGTTTTTGTACGGGTATTTTTCCTCTCACCGATTTTGTTCCTGATTCTTGGAAAACAAAACGAGGCTATATTACTACGAATGCTTTTCTTCAAGTACCAAAATTTCCCCATATTTTTGTAGCAGGAGATGCAAATAGTATTGCAGAAGAAAAGACTGCACAACATGCTGAGTGCCAGGCACGTGTTGTAATCTATAATCTGCGTGCTCTTGAAGCTAGAAAACCTTTACGTTCGTATCGTCATAAAGCCTCACCGACGTTGATTAGTTTAGGAAAATATGATGGTATTTTGGAATATCGGAAACTAGTGATTAAAGGGTGGTTGCCTGCTTTGTTGAAATGGTTAGTAGAACGAAAAGAAATGTGGAAGTTGCGTTAACTTTTTATTTTTGTAAGTAAGTCTATATATGTTTCGAAGGGGTTTCCGAATGGATAACTTTCCTCAGGACATTCATATTCGAAATTATAAATATTCAATCTATCTTGTCTATTTTTTGGGCGAGGAACAATATTTAATTCATCCCAACAATGATGTTGCAGTTTTCTTTCTGTTCCTTTTAACAATTTAGCAATTTTTCCTCTCGCATGTGCTCGAGTATTAGGTGGGGGAGAATTAAGACATTCTCCTAAAAGTTTGTTTGAGAGGACTCGTTCAAAAAAATTATGTCTTCTCATCCACGCATACATCCCTGTTTCTGGATTACAATCGTTAAATGCATGGTCTAAAGCATAGGCGTCTGCGAGCATATCTTCGGTTCTTAGTTCTATAAATGCTTTTTTTGCTGCCCAATCCAATCTTCGTTCGAGTCCTTGTTGATTCCCCTCTAATTTTTCAAGTGTGTCTTCTGCTAGGACTATGAGCGTATCTGTTTCTTCATCTCTTCCTCTATAATTTATTTTTATTGCTTGACAGTATCTTTGTAAGAGCTCAAGTGCAGTTACTTTTCTTGATACTGATTCTAAAGGAGTGTGAACTCCTTTTTTTGATACGTTGTGTAAATCTTCAATTACTTTGTCAATTCGATATATTACTTGTGGAAGTATTTCGTCTTCTGCAAGATCAAGTACTGCTCTGGTAAGGCCTATTTTAAGAAAAAGAGCAGTTTCTAACATTGTGCCTTCGCCTCCGATGTAATGAAATCTCTTTAATCCTCTGATTGTTGAAAGAGGTTCATCTCGTATATTGATGATTGCTCTATTGGTAAGGGTCTCTCCTGAAATTGGAGTAACAATACAATGGGCTCGTTGAGATAATTCCCATTCTCCTTGTGGTGAAACATATCCTGCTCCTGAAATAAGTTGACGCACTATAAAGAAAGGAATAAATTCGGCCCATCTTTCATAGGGAACTGTTGTAGTATAGTTTTCGTGAGCTCCAAATGTCGTTTCTATTTGAGGGTTCTTCTCTATCTCTTCGGTACATTTCAATGCAACAACATGTTTGAATATTTGCTGAGCTAGGGGAAGTACGAGAGTTTCTCCTGCTTTATCATATCCCACTACTCGTGTTATTTCTTGACACTCTGGCGTGCAATATTCTATGTGCCCACTATCAAAATAAATGAGTCCCCCGTTTGGAATAGGTCCAGGCACGTCTAGTGCTTTAGGATGTACATTACCGAATTCTTGTTCAGTTCCTATAATGCTTTTTCTTTTTCGTACGGGCCAAGAAGTAAAGAGAGGCTTATTTTGATCTACTTTTTCGAGTATTTCTCGTTTTGAAACCACTGGTTACTCCTGTCATTTTTTGTTCACCTTTTTTCCAATCACTTTTCTACCATACATGTATTTATGCAATACAGTTGGAATCTTAATCGAACCATCTTTTTGTTGGTAATTTTCAAGAATTGCAACTAATGCTCGAGATGTTGCCATTGCAGTATTATTGAGGGTGTGGGGAACATATTTCTCTCCTGTACCTGGATCAACACGAATCTTAAGTTTGCGTGCTTGTGCATCAGTGAGATTTGAACAACTTCCTACTTCAAAATATTCTTGTTTACGAGCAGACCATGCTTCAATATCTACTTGGATATGTTTGAGATCTCCAAGATCTCCTGAGCAAATGGCAAGAACTCGAATGGGGATACCAAGACCTTTGAAGATATCAATAGTTATTTTCTTTAATTGTTCAAAATACTTCATTGACTCTTGAGGTTTACAGATTACTATCATTTCTACTTTATTGAATTGATGAGTGCGATAGAGGCCTTTTTGATCAATACCATGACTCCCAATCTCTTTTCTGAAACACATGGAATAAGAAGTGTGTTTGAAGGGAAGAGTTTTTTCGGGAAGGATTGTATCGATATATCGTCCGATAAGAGAATGTTCGCTTGTGCCAATTAAATACAGATCTTCATCTTGCATTTTGTAAATTTGCATTTTCATGTCGTTTAAATCGGCAACTTTTCCAATAACTTCTTTACGTAACATAAGGGGAGTTTCGACATACGTAAATCCTGCCTTAACCATATGATCAATGGCATAGCGAATGAGTGCTTGATTAAGTAATGCGATTTCTCCTTGAAGATAATAGAAACCATTGCCTGATGTTTGCGCTGATGCTCCGAAATCTGCTTGAGCAAGAGATTCTAATAGTTCGGCATGATTTTTTATCTCATATTTTTGTTTTTTTGGTTTGCCGATCTTTTTTATTTCTTTATTATCTTTATCTGTTTTTCCCATTGGTACACTTTTGTGTAAGGTATTGGGTAAATGAGTAAGCAATACTTGAAGTTGCTCTTCTAGAGTATTTGCCTGTGCTTCAGATGCTTCTAAGAGTTCAGGTAATTTTTTTGCTTGTTGTAAAAGTGCTTCTGGCTTTTGTTTCTTCTTAAATGCTTCTGCGATTTCTTTAGAAAGTTTATTTCGTTGTGCACGAAGTTCATCTCCTTTTCCCTTTATTGCACGCCATTCTTTATCGAGTGCAAGAACTTGTTCTATGAGTGCTCCCTTTGTTCCTTCTTGATTTTTTTGATGTATTGTTCTTTTTACCTCTTCAGGATGTTCTCTTACAAATTTAATATCGAGCATGGGAAGAAGAGGAGAACGGGGTTTTTAAGGTTAGGGTAGTGCTTAGGTATAAGTAGAGTTTTCTTTGTTCTTAAGGAGTTTCATTAAATGGTCTTTTCCTAATTTCGTATATTTTGTTTGATCTAATTTAAATGTCTTGATAATTGAAGCAATTAAATCTCCCCCTAAATGATGAGGGATAATCACGTAGTCTATTCCTGATTTATAGAGATCGAGCGCCGCATATGGTTGTTCGGCAGTTGCAAGATAAGTTGCTTTGCTTCTGATTGCTTTGAGGCGTTCTTGAATTGTAAGATTTGCTTGTGTATCAGAGATAGTTGAAATAATGATCTTTGTTTTATCTAAGGGAAGTTCTGCTAAAAATTCACGTTCTCCCGCATCTCCAAAGATTGTATCATATCCCTTTTCTTGTAAATTAATTATTGCTCTGGGATTATGATCGATGACCAGGATTTTAAGTTTCAAATCTCGAGTTGCTTCTATTATTTTATGACCAATTCGATGACTGCCAAAGATAATAATGTCATATTTTTCTTCTACTTTTTGTTTTTGTTCTTTCTTTGTAGATTCTAGGAGATGTAATACAGGAGCAAGAGCATTAAATATCGAATGTGCATAATAAATGCTATAACTGCTAATTCCGATAGTGATAACAGCAATTAAAACTGCTAGACTCATGAGTTCTTGAGAAATATGTCCGAGATTATATCCGAGTAATATAAGAATTAATGAAAATTCTGAAATTTGTGCGAGTGAAGTTGAAGCAAGGAAATTTGTTCGTTTTGTGTACCCAAATGCTCTAAGTACGACCATAACAACGATTGGTTTTCCAATAATGACAAATCCTGAAAAGAGAAGTGCTTGAAAGACGAGCGTTGATGTAACGCTTGTAGCTAATTGGCTACCGAAAAATACAAAGAAAAGTACCATAAAGAAATCACGTAGTGGTTTCATTCTTCCTGCAATTTCAAAAGTGTAAGGGCTTGAAGCAAGAGACATTCCAGCAATTAATGCCCCAATCTCTAACGAGAAGCCAAGTGCATCAAATAATGTTGCTAAAATGAGTGCCCAGGCAATGCCGAAGAGGAAGAGCGCTTCTTGACTTTTTGCTAAGAAATCTAATACTTTCTTATTGATAATTGCAGTTCCAACGAAAATGAATATGGCGAGTCCAAGTACGGTACCAAATTTTTGTGCAATGAGTGTGAGAGAACCCCCTTGTTCTACCAATGGTAAGGTCATGAGGGCAATTGCTGCAACAATATCTTCCACAATTAAAATGCCTAACGCAATTCTACCGTGTAAGGTGTCAATTTCTTTTTTATCTGAAAGAATTTTAACTACCACGACTGTTGAAGAAAATGCTAGTGCGGCTCCGAGATAAATTGCTGAAGCTGTTTCAAAAGAGAGTAATCGTGCAATAACGAATCCGATTCCACCAGTGAGTGCAATTTCAGCAATTCCTGCTCCTGTTGCAACTTTTCCTAATTCTTTAAAGATTCTGATATCTAAGTTAAGTCCTACAATAAATAAGAGAAAAGCCACTCCAATATGTGCAAATAATTGAACGATTTCTGCATTTTCTCCTGGGCCTATTAATTTTAAGCCAAGTGGGCCTACTATAATTCCCACTAAAAGATAGGCAATAATTGGAGGTTGTTTGATAAGCTTAGCAAGCAATGTGCCGAGTGCTGCAATTGCGATGATGGTACTTAACGCGAGAATGACCTCTTGCATACTCTTATCTTCTTTTTTCTCTTTAAATATATTCTTCCCGATAGCTTTTTAAGAGGTTTTTTGTCCCTCTTTCTATCATGTCAAGGAACTATAAAACAACATCTTTAAAGATGAATTGTTCCTTGAGCATCCAAAGCACATTGTGCTTCTGATATTCATTACAACTTTTGGCTGTAATGGAAGGGTCCAGAGCTGCGGCGCTCTGGGCCCACTTTCTTTAGAATGTGGGGCCCGCATTCTGTGGAGAGAGCGAGATCTCTGAATAGTTTTTCTTCACACGAGTCTTATAATTTTCTCGTGTGAAAAAGCTATTTTAAAAATCGATATCAATCTGCAAAGCTTTAAAAGGGCTTCCGGATATCTCTATCGCATGGCGAAAGTACGTATTAAACTTGCAAGCATCGATATTGATGCATTGAATCCCGTTATTCAACATATTAAAGATATTACAACGAGAGCAGGTGTTATTATGCGTGGTCCTATTCCTATTCCTACAAAGCGTATGAAAGTAACCACGCGTAAAGCACCAAATGGTTCAGGTACTGCTACTTGGGATCGCTATGAAATGCGTGTTCATCGTCGTATTTTGGATATTCCAGCTGAAGATCGAGTATTGCACCCAATTATGAAATTGGCTATCCCTCGTTCTGTTCAGATTAAAATTGAGATGAAGGAATAAACTTCTTTTTTTTCTGGTATATTCGCTTATAAAGCTTCTGACTAGGAATAGAAAATTTACTTTTTATTAGCTATATTTTTTTAAAGTTTGATTTTATGCGTTTTGTATGGGTCGAGAAATAGTGGTGGTGAAGCGTAATATATTATTTAAGGAAAAAACATTTACTGGTTTTCTCCCTCTTGTAGAGTATGATTTTCTTTCTGTTATTTTGCAGCACCTGGAGTACCGAGAACGAACTGATGCGCTTGAGCATGATAATACTTGGCAACAACCGATTCCCTATGTCTGGCTTATTAAACCAAGTACTCGACAGGTCTTTTTGTATAAACGTGCGATTACGGGGGATGAAGAGCGTTTGCATAATCGCTATTCAGGGGGGATTGGAGGGCATATTGATAAAGATACGGAAGAAGCAAGTGTAAACCCTATTCAGGATGCCATGCTTCGTGAATTACGTGAAGAAGTAACTATGCACGTATATCCCACACCGACTATTATTGGTTTTTTGAAATATCATAGCGGAGTGGAAGATGTACACTTTGGTATTGTCGCATTCGCAGAAACAGAAGAAATACCTCTCCCTGCTGATGGCATGGCAGAAGGACGATTTTATACTGTTCACGAAGTTGAGACTTTACTTGCCGACTCTTTTGCACAGTTTGACCCTTGGACGAAGGGAAGTTGGGATGTGATTAAGGCGCGTTTAGCTTAAACGTAACCCTTAAAAGTCATATTAGTTGAGAAAGAGTAAGCCCAAATCGCATAATGGAATTGCGCGCGCTTGGAGAGCGCGTTTCCTCACGGATGCCCAGGTTCGATTCCTGGTTTGGGCGTTTTTATCAGGAATCGAAGTCCGCACTGAGCAAAGCTCATTGGGAACTTCAACTCTTACGAGCTTGAAGTATTCCTGGTTTGGGCGTTTTAGTTTAATAAGAATTTTACGTAGCTGAGGATGCTGCATGTAATCGTACCCCAAAGAGTATCAATAAAGGCAAGCTTTGGTGTCCAATGGGAAATGGCGGCAAGATTAGTGAGGTTGTAGACTCCATAGATGACGAATCCGAGTGTTGCTCCTGAGAGGAGTGCTTTTTCGGTTGTAATCCCTGAAGTGTAAGTGAGGACTGCATAGGCGAGGAGGAGATACGTTGCTGTAGCGGCATAATAATTAGGGGCTTTAAGTGCTTTTCCCGATTGGGCATGATAGAATCCCTTCATGACTCCAAACCAGAGTGTATCGAGTATGATAATGAGTACAAATAAGATAAGCGCTTTGAGAAATACATTTTCCATGCTTTTTTTAGGAAAGAATTGTTTAAAAGTATTTAGAATCCGGGCATTTTATAAGGGCGCTTGGTCGTACGTGTTGCACCTGACGCATTATGAGTGAAGAGGGTGAGTGTGTATGGTGTTTCTGGTTATTTGACCACTTCACTCTTCCTGGGCTTTACTAAGCGGAGGGGATTTGGTATTGGTTCTGTTTCGTCACCACTTTCTCTAATACTAGTATGTTTTTTATACTCTCTTTTCCTTTAGGTTATATGAAAATTCGAAAACGTACGTTATTTTTCGGAGGGATAGGTTTATTAGTGATCTTTGGAATTATTTCCCTTATGGCTGGAACTACAACCGTTGTTGTTTTTGAAACAAATCAGGGTATAATCGAAATTACTCTTGCAGACGATATGCCTCTTACGACAGGTAATTTTGTAAAGTTAGTAAAACAAGGATTTTATGATGGAACGCGTTTTCATCGAGTAATTGAAGGATTTATGATTCAAGGAGGAGATCCACTTTCGAAAGACCTGAGTAAAGCTCGTCTTTGGGGAACAGGAGGATCAGCAAAAATTAAAGATGAATTTGGTTCTTTAAAGAATGTGCCAGGCACCATTGCAATGGCAAATGCAGGACCAAATACGGGAAGCAGTCAATTTTTTATTAATACCATGCATAATTCTTTCTTGAATGGAAAACACCCTGTTTTTGGTACGGTAACGAAAGGCATGGATGTGGTGGGAGTTATTTCTGGTACTGAAACGGATGCACAAGATCGTCCACTTAGTGATATGTTGATTGTGAAAGCATACGTGAAATAATTATACGGTGCAACCCTTTGTTAATCGAGTAAGTGTCTTGTTAATACTATATACTAAGAATCCAATGACAAAATAACTAATTTCTTTTCCTTGAAACGGCAACGCTGCGAATACTGTTCCTATACTTAGTGCTGCTGCAAGTCCAATACCACAATAAGCAGCACATCCTGGAGCAACGGTACCAAAGAAGAGCCCTATTTTTGCTAGGCCCGATACCTTTGCTGTTTTATTCACGTTGTAATTATAGTCTAAGAGGGTAAAGAGTACGCCCATAAGTGTACCAGTTATGAGTAAGGTGATGAGCGTGCTTGGAAGTATTATTGAAGAGAATCCTTTGATAAAAATGCCTAGATACATAAGTGTGTTGAGTAGAGATTCTTTCTGGGCTATTTCCCAGAGATTGCCCATGTTTGCAATGAGTGCATTAAGAATGTAAAACCCTCCGAGTGTGAGAACCAAGGTTGTGAGATGTTTTGGTTCTTTTATTACTTTTATTAATAAAGTAAGGTTATTCATTGAGTCCGAATGTTGAAGTGAATTGCGCGATTGATTGGTATTCAGTGAGATACTTGATTCCTTTTTCAGTAATGTGATAGGTACGACTGGTTGCAGTTTTTTGTTCTTTGATAAATTGCTTTTGCTTAAGTTCTGTTAGATATTCTTCCATCATCCCGTGTGAGAGATTAGATTTATAGAGTATGTGTGTTGGTTTGATACGTCCGCTTTTCATTTTGATGACTTCTAAGATGTCTTTAATGATTTCAAGTCTAGTTCTTTTTTTGTTTGCCATGTTTTTTGATTTGAATAAGGGCATACCAGAAGGTGGCATATGCTCCTAATTCGAAGATGTGACCAATGACGTATGCTTCATAATAGCGAGGGGAGAAGAGGAAGTCAATACTGCTTATGAGTAAGAGTGTGAATGCGATAATAAGTGTTTTAGTGCAAGGATTGTGCGTGTTTTTATAACAACCTACATAATGATAGAGAATATAGGTAATGAAAAAGAGTGCAACGACACGAGAGGTGGCAAATTTCTGAATGCTAATGGTCATGATGGTGAGTGCAAGACCGAGTAAGAGGTAATATACTCCTGGTTTTTTGATGTTTAATGTAGCATAGACTAAACTTACTAATCCTGCAATGAATAATCCGGTGTAGAGGTAAAGTCCTCCTTGGGCTATGTCTCGTAAACATCCAATACACATACCTTCAACTGCGTTTGCGACTGTGTTAAAAATAAATGAATTGACTCCTGCCCAAATAATATAGGAGAGGCTAATAAGTCCAAAGGCGACAGTGAGATGTTTGATTGTTTGTTCTTCTGAAATTTTGTATACTTTATAGGCTTGATAGGCGATGAGTGCAGCAATACAAGCATAGAGAATTTCCATCCCAATATCAAATCCGAAAAACCAAGTAGGTACTCTATAATACATCTCCATTCTTTTGGTACTCGTTAGAACTATTTAAAGCCCTCTGGAAGATACTTCCAGATTTTTTCTCTTGCTTTTTGTTTCCTAAGTGACTAATATACCGAATTTCTCTAGATCCTAACGAAAACACCAACATCCGGTGAGGAGGTGCTCAATGGATGTTACCCTTGTGGGGAGGCGCTGAAGCGCCTCCCTACGTACTATTAGCAATTTTCACAAATTCCAGTAACATTTAGTTGAAAATGATCCATCCTACCCTTTATGCTTTTAGGTATAAAATCTACTTTTTTAACATCAAAATGTTGCATCTTGCCGCATTTTTCACATATAAAATGGCAATGACTTTTTTTTTCTTTTGAATAAATCATTCTCCTATCACAACTGTACGTATGAATTTTTCCTTTATCTCTCAAATTCTTTAAAAAACGATATACAGTAGCTTTACCTATCTTTTTTTCCTTTACTTTTAAGAATAAATCGTCCCCATTAAATAAATTTTTCATACTTTCAATTTCTTTTTCAATTATATCCTTCTGACGCGTTTTTCTTGTTATCATTCCCATAGTACTTATTGAGAATATAAATCAATAAGGTTTTTAAATGTTTTTTTTTAGAAAATTTTATGAAAGCAACACTTGTCACTGGACCATATGGTTCAGGTAAAACAAACACTATAAGACAGATGATACCTGGACTTGTAAGAAGAGGAGAAAATGTGGGGGTATTTGTTGCCGAAAGTTCAGCATTAGTTGCTGATACTGTAAGATATGATTTACCAAGCGAAAATGTACGGGGCGCATCATTTGGATGCGTTTGCTGCCCCAGTGAAGCATTACTAAATCGTTCAATAACCGAAGCAATTAGCACTTCCAAATGGACTCATCTACTTATAGAACCTCCCGGAAATCTAGATACAACGATTGTCTTGAATGCGCTGTTGAAAGCTGATATTCCTCCAACTAACGTAATTGCCCTTGCCCCCTATCCCCATTATGCTTTAGAATCTGTGAATCCTCAATTTTTAAGGGCAATCGAGAGTTCAAGCATAATAGGGATAACAAAAGTTCCAGAGATGGCTAATATATTGCCTCAAGGATTAGTTGATCTTCTTTCTAGACATAATCCTGATGCTGAAGTTTTACGAATTCCTAAAGAGGGATTTTCTTATGATCAAGTAGAGAATAGTGGGAGATGGGTACAAAGAGCATTAGTGCAACCTTTAATGAATCTTTTTGGATTTGAAAATTTTCTTCCGAGTTCTCCTATGGGCAGTCATCATCAGCATTATCAAAAAATCTTGCAAGGTATTGATCCTCGTTTATCAGCTGATGAGGTTAGGGCTAATTTGGAGGCCATAGCAAGGTCTAATGCCTTTGTCAGAGGAAAAGGACAAGCCAATGCACAGGGATTAGAATTTGATATTGTTCATGGGGAATTAGATATTAAAGATATTAAAACGCGTGCAGGAGTATCAGGATATTTTATAGGTTTTGCAGAACCTCGAAAAGATTTACCTCAGACACTTTTAGAAAATTTTTCACCCAAAGCAGATAAATTAACTTATACCGTTCAAGAAGCTACCCCTCTCATTCGGAATCAATATTTTTTACATTTATTTGAACAATCTCGTACTATCGGTTATAAACATGGTGATCAAGTGCAAGCACATTTTGAACCAATAGACTCAGCATATCATTTGGCTGATGAAATATTTAGGAAAGATGGAGATTCAGTACCTATGCAAATGGTTCTTCCAACAAGGATTGCACTCAGACTCAGGGCATTAGAAGCATTAAATAAAAAGCGTCAGGCTAATGAACTCTCGGTTGGAGCAGAATTAGCTTCTTATGTGATACAACATCTTGCATTTGATAAAGGAAGAGACTTTCCTTCTTGGGTTGATGCTTCACAAAAATTAAGGATAGAATCTTTAGCCGTACCTACTTATTTTAAAATATTAACAAAATTTGATGACTCTAGCCTTAGATATTTTCCAGACTACGAAACTAAACAGGGGCCTTATTTTGCTGCGATGGCAAAAAGAGCTTTGCCTTTTGTGCAAAATAGAGATATGACTTTAGTTAAATCTGCAAGAGACCAGATGGTCAGTGTAAATGTGAATTATCCTGCAGTTTCCTCTGCATGGAGTCAATTACTATGAAAGGAATTGTAGTGATTACTGGAATTGGAACTCGAACTGCTAGAAAGAAATTTAAAAATTCTCAGAAAGATGCGACAATTACTACTGGAGATATTGAATATAAGATAAACGCCGCAGCTGCAGCAGCAATAGAACTCAATAGAAATGGATATTATGTGGTGATGTTAGATAAATGCGGACACTGCGGAGAAAGAATAAAACCTCATCTAAAAGAAAGTACCTACTCCGCTAAAAATATAGACTTATTAGATAAGCAACAAGTTGATGAGCTCGCAAAGTTTATTGAAGGATTAAAAGAAAAACTAAAATTAGATGTCCATTTAGTTCATTATGGTTCTGTTACTGCCACTAAAATGAAACTACCTAGAGATACAATTTTTTTAAGCCCTTGGGAGACCCCTGGTGAAGAAGTTGGAACAATAATGCAAGCAAATATCGCAGCATTCTATAATATCCTACAGTCCTTTAAAAAAATACTTCAAAATCAGCATAAAACTAAGATAATCATTATTTCTGCACTTGCGGCAATCAGAACGGGCCATCATTTTGGGCTTGATGCAATCCAAAAAGGAGCAGTACATTCAATGGCTAGGACTTTAGCACTTGACTTACACAAAGAAAACATATTTGTTACCGAGATTATGCCTGGAACAACTGATACTGGATACTATGATCTTGAACAAAATTTAAAAGAAAAAATTAACAGAGGAAAAACATTTGGATATGAGTGGGATGAGTCAACAGCTCCATTTCTTTCGGCAATGAGGGTTGGAGAAACTGTCAGATTTGTATTAGATACTGATGCGCACATTAGAGAAATCTCTCTTATCCCTTATGGGCAACATCCTCATTTAGGTGCATAGATCTTAACAGTACGTACTGACTAATCTCCTCTATTTTTTTGATTAATATATAGTGAATTGTTCTTTCTTGATCTGTTTTCTTTCAACATACGAATAAAAAGCAACCCTTGTTCTAACGCATCATCTATTGCCTTATGTGCTAATCTTCCCTTTTTGCCCTTATCAATTAACCATCTTTTGGGCATTTTACTTGTTCCAGATTCAGAATATGGTTTTTTTAATTGAGCCATGGAAAAAGATTTTATGTCTATACCTGCATGACCTAAGGGAATGTCCAAGAAATGATTTGTTGTATATCTCTTAACCAATTTTATAAGATACCACGAAACAAACATGAAGTCCCAAGTTGCTGGATAAGCCAAAAAGTGTATCTCTTTGTTATGTTTTTTCTTTAAATCCTCAAGCCAATTAGCATAATCATTCATCACTTTTTCAGGATTTTCAGGATTAGATGTCGCTTCGGCGTAGGCCTCTTTGTTTTTATCCCAAAAAGACATAGTTTGTGGATGTTCTTTGGAATTGGGTAATGTCTTTAATTTTCTATAAAATTGACCTAATATCACCCCATCATCTCCTATTGCAACAGAGCCTAAACTTAACATAGAATATTCTCCAGGAATTGGCCCATTTGCTTCAATATCTGTAGAAATGTAAATCTCTTTCATTTTATTTATTTTTATTCTTTAAAGAATATAAAATTTCCCTAATTAATAAACTTATATGCCACACGCCCGGCACAAAGAATCTCACTTCGTTCAATTCTTTGGCTCGGACGTTTCTACCTCGCTTATGCTCGTTAGAACGAAACGCCCGGACCAGGAATCGAACCTGGGTATCCGTGAGGAAATCTGATTGCTCGAACATCTCCCTTTTGAGGGGTGATGCGTGAGGGGTTTCCCCTACGCTTTCGAGTCAGACGCAGTGCCATTGTGCCATCCGGGCTTGAGGGAATTGAATTGCCGAGGTATTTAAAGCGTTCTTTCATCGTTTACATATGACACGTATTTCAGGTCCTCCGGAAACACATAATCGGCATCGCGTGCCTGTGGCGAAACAGGTACTTGAAGTGATACGTGTTTCGGATATTGTTATTTTTGTATTGGATGCACGGAATCCAGGTGCAACACGTCAACCGTTGTTAGAACAAGAAGTGTTAACACAAGGGAGAGAGATTGTACATGTGTTGAATAAAGCAGATTTAGTTGATTTGAGAACGTATGATCCCGCTTTGTTGGAAGGATTGCACAATCCGATCTTCATGTCTTATACCAAAAAGATTGGATTGGGGAAGTTGATGACGAAGTTGAAGATACTTGCAAAGAAGGCAAAGAAAGTGAATAACTTTGAACGCATTCATGTGGGCATTATTGGGTATCCAAACGTAGGAAAGAGCAGTTTGGTTAATTTTTTGGCACATCGACATGTAGCAACTGCTTCACACGAACGAGGGTTGACAAAGGGTATGCAGAAAGTACGTATTGGTCCAGGATTGTTATTGTTGGATACGCCAGGTATTTTACAAGCGAGTGAATCGAATCCGGATGATGTTACGACAAAAGTACGCCATTTGATGGTTGGGGCAGAGAGTTGGGATCGATGTCGAGACCCAGATATGGTGGTGCATCGGTTGTATCAAAAACATCGAGAGGCATTTGAACGATTTTATGCATGTACGACTGAAGAGGGGGATGCTGAAGTGTTGTTTGTACAATTAGGACAACGATGGAACATGGTGAAACAGAAAGGAAAAATTGACGAGATACGCGTTGCACGTCAGATGTTACGAGATTGGCAAGAAGGAAAAATTAAGGTTTAGATTTTCTCTACCTTCGGACCTTGCGGGGTATCGGTAAGAATAAAGCCTGCTTCTTTAATTCTTTGACGAAGGATATCTGCTTCTGCCCATTGTTTTGTTTTTCGTGCTTCTTCTCGTGCTGCTATCAGGGCTTTGATCGTTGAGTGAAGGGTAATTTTTTCTTCTTTCATTTGTTTGATGTCAAGGCCAAGTACAGTGTCAAATTGTTCTAACAAGGCGAGTCGTTTTTCGGAATCAAATGAAACGTCCTCAAGCGTTTTAAGGAATATCTGCAGAGCTGCGGGGATGTTGATATCTGCTCGGAGCGCTTGCGTAAATGTTTGAGTGTATTCTTTTGTTTTATCCGCACCTTTATGGCTTGTTGCTTTGAGTTCAATGATTTTTCGTTTGATGCGTTCGTACGTTTGTTTTGCTGCATCAAGATTCTCAAATGAAAATTGGAGAGGTGAGCGATAGTGCGTTTGTAAACAAAGATAGCGATAGTGTACGGGAAGATATCCTTGTTTGGTAAGTTCAGGAAGCGTGAGGATATTACCTATTGACTTGCTCATCTTTTCTTCTTTCATAGTGAGGAATCCTCCGTGGAGCCAATAGTTTACGAATTGTTTGCCTGTGGCTGCTTCTGATTGTGCAATTTCATTGGTGTGATGAGGAAAGAGGAGATCAATTGCACCGGTGTGGATATCAAATGAGGTGCCGAGGAGTTTCATAGACATTGCCGAGCATTCAATGTGCCAACCCGGGCGACCCGGGCCAAAGGCAGCTGGCCAGACAACGTCTCCATCCTCAGGCACATGAAATTTCCAAAGCGCAAAATCATGTGTATGTTGTTTATCGTATTCATCTCCCTTTATTCTCTCTTTTGTTGCTTTTTGTTTTTCAAGATTGGCAAGTTGTCCATAGTGTTTGCTTTTAGTAATGGAAAAATAGATACCATCTTGGGCTTTGTAAGCATATTTCTTTTTCATGAGTGTTTGAATGAGCTCGATCATCTCAGGAATATATTCTGTTGCGCGCGTGATCTTGGTTGGATGGAGAATATTAAGTGCGGTAAGATCTGCGAGGAAGAGTTCTTCATAGTTTCGAGTGAGTGCTCCTAGAGCTATGTTTTTTGCTTGGCTTGCTTTGATGGTTTTATCATCAACATCTGTCATGTTCATAACATGACGTACGGTATACCCAAGGTACGTAAGTGAACGTTTGAGTAGATCATTGAAGATATAGGTGCGAAGGTTTCCAATATGCGCTTGATTGTATACCGTGGGACCACAGGAATATATCCCCACCTTTCCCTTTTTGAGTGGCTTAAATGGTTCTTCTGTTCGTGAAAGAGAATTGTAGAGTGCGAGCATTTCGTTTGCTTTTTCCATACACCTTCTTCTCTTTTTGTTCTCTTTAAGTGTTTCGGCAGGCTTAAAAGTATGCTTTTTTCTGAGAATTCTATGGACTTATATGATAGTACGTTGAAAGCGTGGTATGCACGTCGACCGTTCGGCAAGCGAACGTTGGAAGCAAGCGTGCAGTTACAAATACGATTACGCGCATTTGAGGAAGGACTTTCGATTGAAGGATTTGAAGCTGAACTTGCCCGGAGAAATGGTTCAAGTAATGCTTACTTACTCGGGAACCAAGCGTATTCTGCACGACCTTCTCGCTGGTTACCAAAACCCCAGTAGGTTTAAATAGCGTCATTTCTGCATTTGTATATTGGATGCGTGGGAACGCCTTGACTTGTTCTCGTGTGGCATTACCCTCAACAATGGAATTATTTACCAAACTTGGACTTAGTGAACCGCTTCGCAGAGCCTTAGCTGATGCTGGATTCAAGGAACCGACAGCTATTCAAGCAGGAACGATTCCCCTTGGATTGGCTGGTAAAGATGTTTTAGGTGGGGCTTCAACTGGTTCTGGAAAAACGCTTGCATTTGGTGCCCCGATTATTGAAAAGATTACTTCCGGAGCAGGTATTCAAGCATTAATTATGGTTCCGACACGTGAACTTGCTGAACAAGTAGCGCATGAATTGCAGAAATTTAGTCGTTATTTTGATATTGTAACGGAAGCAGTGTATGGGGGAGTGGGTATTGAACCACAAATGCGTCGTCTTCGTGATGCAGATATTGTGGTGGGGACTCCTGGCCGTTTACTTGATCATCTTGAACGTCGTACTCTTGATCTGAGTATGGTGCGCTTCCTAGTACTTGATGAAGCTGATAGAATGTTGGATATGGGTTTTGTTGATGATGTGACTTCTATTATTGAACACTGTCCGAAAGAACGTCAGACATTCTTATTTTCTGCCACGTTATCTGCCGATATTAATCAAATTGCTAAACGTTATATGAAACAACCTGAACAAATTGCAATTGATAGTTATGTTGATCCAAGTAAATTGAAGCAAATCTTTTATGATGTACCCAAAGAATTGAAATTTTCATTATTGTTTCACTTATTACAACATGAACACCCTGGTTTGATTATGGTTTTCTGTAATACCCAACGTAATACTGATTTTGTGGCGAATCAACTTACTGCACAAGGTATTGATGCGACTGCTATTCATGGAGGATTATCTCAAAATCAACGTAATCGCGTTATGGACCATTTCAAATCGAATCGTGTTTCAGTGTTAGTTTGCACGGATGTTGCGGGAAGAGGACTTGATGTGAAGGGGGTAAGTCACGTATATAACTATGATATCCCTAATTCTGCAAAGGATTATGTGCATCGTGTTGGAAGAACTGCTCGTGCAGGTGCTGATGGTATCGCAATTAATATTGTCTCAGTGTATGACTATGATAACTTCCGTGAAGTGTTGAAACATGGTGATATGAATATTGAACAAGTTGCTTTACCTGATTTTGCTCGTGTTTCGATTGCTCCTACTGTACATGATCGGCGTTTTGGTCGTTCTGGTGCAGGAGGGTATAATCGAGGAGGAAGAAGCTTTGGTAGAGGAGGATCTCGAGAAGGAGATCGTAGAGCAGGAAGTTCTCGTGAAGTACGAAGAAGTTTCAGACACGGTACACGAAGTAGTGGAAGAAGTTATGAAGGAAGACGAAGCTTTGGTGGTAGAGAAGGCTCTCGTGGTGGGGGATATGGTGGTCGTTCAGGTGGGCGCTATCGAGGTCGTGGTGGAGAACGAAGTTCTTCAGGTTATTCTCGACAATCAAGTTATCGGGCTTAAGTATTATAGTTTTTTCACAAATGTTTCTATTTCTTCAAATGTCTTGCATATATGTAGGGCTTGACGTTTTTGTGCTGCTTGAGGGAAACCAGAAATGAAATAACTGGTAACTTGTTTGATGCGGTGCATATCTTGAAAGTTATAGTGCTTGCAATAGTGAATGTATTTTTTTAGGTAAGGAATGTTGCGGGTGAACTCTTTTTTGAGCATAGTACCCTCTTTTGCATACGAGATACATCGAGCGAAGAGATCTGGGTCCCCCATAGCTGTTCGTGCAATCATGACCCCATCACATAGTTTAAGCATTTTTTCTGCTTGTTCTGGCGTGGTAACATCGCCATTACCTATAAGAGGAATTGTGATTATTTTTTTTATTTTTTCTAACCATGACCAATCGGCAGGCGTTTTATTTGAATGCGTCGCAAGGCGACAGTGCACAGTGAGTGCTTGCGCTCCTGCTTTTTCTACTGCTTGAGCAACCTCAAGAGCGTTATAGTCCTTGAACCCCAGACGGATTTTGACTGTAGTGGTAATTCCTGCCTTTGTGAGAAGAGATACAATCGAGGCAATTTTCTTCGGATTGGTCAGGAGATAGCTTCCCGCTTTGTTTCCGGTGATGCGGATGCTTGGACATCCACAGTTAATATCGACAATATCATAGTGCTTGAGGATTGGTAGGGCGTTCTTGAATTCTGCTACTGTATTACCTGTGACTTGAATAATTTTGAGGTGTTCTTTTTCATTTGTTTCTCTGAGCTTTTCTGTTGTTTTATTTTTGTGCGTGATGGCATCTATATATAGCATCTCTGTACAGGTATATCCTGCTCCTGCTTCTTGGCATATTAAACGATAGGGGAGATCGGTGACATCAACCATGGGGGCGAGAAAGAGTCGATTCTTGAGTGTATGGGGGCCTATTTTGAGAGGTTCAGTAAGTTTTGCCATATCTTTTTATAGCGAGAGTGGGGTTTAAAGGTATATGGAAAAAGATATTGACCGAATACAGAAGAATCGCGATACAGATATTGTGATTCGAATTGATGATTTCGGGGGGAAGCCCGGTGTGACGATACGAGAGTTTGTGAAAAGCCCCACGTATACAGGATTTACCAAAGCAGGATTGCGGATTCCAGGAGAAAAGTGGGATTTGTTTAAGGCTTCAATAAATTCGATTACAGATTCTGATCTGGTAGTTGTCGATACTTCTCAGAAAATTTGAACTGGTTAGTGTTATTTCTTTGGCCGGTACTTTATGTGTGCTGACGCAAGACGCGTTTAGGTATTCTTTTTTGAGGAGAGAGTATGTTTTTAAACATCCTGTCGCTGAGAAGAGAGGATGGCTGAAAACAATGACTTTACGACAACCAATAGTAACCGTATGCGGACACGTGGACCATGGCAAGACCAGTTTATTGGATTGCTTTCGGGGTTCCGGAGTGCAGGCAACTGAAGCGGGCGGGATTACCCAACGTATTAGTTTTACTAAGTATCCACAAGAACAATTAGTGAAAGCTTGTCCATTACTTAAGAAAGCAGGCATTACGCTTGATATTCCTGGTTTCTTGTTTATTGATACTCCGGGACATGCAGCTTTTACGAATTTGCGTAAACGGGGAGGCGCACTTGCTGATCTTGCGATTGTGGTGGTGAATATCAAAGAAGGTATTCAACCCCAGACTGCTGAAGTGTTGCAATTATTGAAAGCGCATAAGACGCCCTTTGTGATTGCGTTGAATAAACTTGATACTATTTCTGGCTGGAAAGGACAGGCTTTGGTACGTGAAAGTGTAGACGTGCAAGCGATCCATGTACGTCAGGAATATGATATTTGTTTGTTGCAATTTCAAGCTTCCTTAGAAGAGCATGGATTTAAGTCTGCACCGTATTGGGAAGTAAGCGATTTTACCAAACGGATTGCGTTAGTGCCTTGCTCTGCCCGAACCAAGGAGGGAGTATCTGAATTATTATTTGTGCTAGCCGGTTTATGTCAGAAGTTTTTGAAAGAACGACTAACGTTGAACGAAGCGGCGAAAGGAGTTATTCTTGAAGTAAAGAAAAATAAAACGCAGGAATGGACTGAAGCAATTTTATATGATGGCACGTTAGATGAAGGAGATGAAGTGGTGATTGCAAGTTTTGGGGAACCAATTGTGGCGAACGTGCGCACGCTTGCTGAAATTGTGCCTTTATCTCATCACTATCGCACTGCTCCAAGTATTACTGCTGCAACGGGAGCAAAAATGCAATTTACTGCAAGTGCCTCGATTCTTCCGGGAATGCCGTTTCAAGAAGTAAAAGGAGATATGAAAGAAATTATTGCAGGATTTAAGAAAGAATTAGGAAATGTTATGGCTTTGGATACAACTGGAATTATTGCAAAAGCTGATTCTTTGGGAAGTTTAGAAGCATTATTGGTTTTATTACGACAAGAACGTATTCAGGTGTTACAAGCAGGAATTGGACCTATTGGAAAAGGAGATTGTGCTCGTGCGCAAGCAAATCTGGTAACTACTCCTGAAAATGCAGTAATTGTCGGATTTAATGTGGGCTTAGATAACGATGTGGTTCCTTCTGGACAAATTAAGATTATTACCCATGATGTGGTGTATAAACTTATTGATGATTTGGCAAAATGGAGAAAAGAAAAGCAAGATGCACTTTTGAAAGAACGATTATTGGGATTGGCTACGATTTGTAAAGTTGAGATTCTCCCCCAGTTTGTATTTCGTAATAGTAATCCTGCGATTTTTGGTGTGAAAGTAGTGGGAGGTGTGTTGAAAGAGAGCATTCCGTTGATTGATGAGCGGGGAGAAGAAATGGGAAGAGTCAAAGGGGTGCAACATGAAAAGCAAACAGTCAAGGAAGCAAAAGAAGGACAGGAAGTTGCTTTGTCTTTGTCTGGTGCTAATTTTGAGCGTCAACTTGCAGGAAAACGGTATTTGTATGCTTCATTGACACCCGGGCATGTTAAAGCATTGAAGAAAGAGAAAGAATTGCTTTCTGCTTCGGAATTACAGATTGTACAAGAAGTTATTCAGATTTTGAAGATGAGTGTGTAGGGGCGATTACTTTTTGTTCTATTGTCTGAGTGGCTTTGAAAGGAGGAGATTGTGCCAACCGATTGAATTCAAGATACATACCGATCGGAAGTGCAATCACTAATCCAAGATGTAAGCTGTCTACAAGTTTACTTGCCTTTTGCAATCGATATTCCGCATCTTGGAATTTTGTATATTGAGTACTAATCGGGGTCGCTATGTATTCTTCCCAACTGGTGCCCAACATTTTTATAAGGCCGTTTTCAAATTCTCGTTCATCCATGATAGGGAGGTCAGGAATAGCTTTAAAAAGGCTTTGGGACAGAGAGTTTGTATGCCCTGTAAAGTTATTATTGGAAGTAAAGATGGAAAGGCGTGGCGTTGTGAAATCGACCCTGAAACAGTGAGCGGGAAGCAGGTTGGTGAAACAATTGAAGGCACATCGATACATGCAGGCCTTACTGGATATTCTCTTATGATTATGGGTGGAAGTGATAGTTCCGGATTCCCTTTGAAAGCTGATATTGAAGGTATTGGTTTGAAACGCGTTTTGTTACGTAAAGGATGGGGTATGCGTGATGGTCATCAAGGTATTCGTCGAAGAAAGACGGTACGAGGGAAACAGTTATCTGGCACGTTAGCGCAATTGAATCTGAAAGTGGTCAAGGAAGGTTCTGCGAAACTTGCGCAGGTTTTTGCTGATCAAAATAAACCTGCTGAAAGTAAACCTGCTGAAAAGGCCCCTGCACCTGCACCTGCTGCCTAAAGCGAGTCTTTAAAAAAGGATTGTGTTACCTCTCGATTATATGGTTAGTAAGAAAACAACAGCTTCATCCTCTTCTCTTCCTATCTTAAATGTGGTTATTGTGGGACATATTGACCATGGCAAGACCACGTTGTTGCAGAAGTTGAGTGGCAAATGGACTGATACGCACTCTGAAGAATTGAAGCGCGGGATTACTATTAAACTGGGATACGCGGATATTGTGTTATCTGAAGACCGGGGAAACTATAATCGAGAAGGAAAAGGAATTCCTGTGCGGCACGTGAGTTTTGTGGATGCGCCCGGACATGAAATGTTAATGGCTACGATGTTATCTGGTGCGGCAATTGTGGATGCAGCTATTTTAGTTGTTTCTGCTAAAGAGGGTATTCAACCACAGACGCGTGAACATTTTCTGGCTCTACAGGCAAAACGCATTCCGCATGTGATTGTGGTGCAGAATAAAATTGATGTAGTACAGAAGGAACAAGCGCTTGCAAATTATGCAGACATTAAGGCTTTATTGGGGAAGGCCTATGCTTCTGCTCCTATTATTCCAGTATCTGCACAACAGGAAGTGCACATTACTGAAATTTATCGAGCACTTGCCGAAATTCCGCCTATTGTTCGTCCGGTTGGAGGAGATCCGATTTTTTTGGTTGCACGTAGTTTTGACGTGAATAAACCCGGCACAACTCCTGAGAAACTTGCAGGAGCAGTGTTGGGTGGGACGCTTCGTTCAGGAACACTTTCTGTTGGACAGAAACTTGAAATCAAACCAGGGATTTTAGTCAAAGAAGCGAATCAATATCATTATAAACCATTGACTGCAATTGTACGAAAACTGTTTAATGGGAGCACGAGCGTTGCATCATTAACTCCAGGAGGAAGCATGAGTATTGAGACAACGTTGGATATGTCTCTGGCGAAAAATGATGCGCTTGCAGGTTGTATGGCTGCACCTCCGAAGCTATTGCCTGATGCACAAACAAGTGTGAAATTGGCCTATACCCTCTTTCCAAGTTCTGCAGGTACCCCTGTTGAACCTTTAAAGGCAAGTGAAATGGTATTGTTAAGTATTGGTACCAGTATGGCAGTGGGCGTGATTAAGCGTTTAACCGCGAGTACTGCTGAAGTGACCTTGAAGATCCCCACCATTGTCTTTTCTGGAGATAATGTAGCTATTTCACGACAAGTTGGGGGCCATTGGAGACTTGTCGGCTATGGTACCGCCTCCTAAGTCTCCAAGCCTTCGCTTCTCACGAAGCTTCAGACATTGGAGACTTGTCGGCTATGGTACCGCCTCCTAAGTCTCCAAGCCTTCGCTTCTCACGAAGCTTCAGACATTGGAGACTTGTCGGCTATGGTACCGCCTCCTAAGTCTCCAAGCCTTCGCTTCTCACGAAGCTTCAGACATTGGAGACTTGTCGGCTATGGTACGGCACAGTAATCTTTAATATAGTTCTCAGGTGATCTTTTATATGGGTGTGTTAGATGCAATTTGTGCCAAGAAAGAGGGGCCTTGTGTCGTGCTTGCGGGTGCGGGCACGGGAAAGACCTATACGATTGTAGAGAAAATTGCCTCATTAGTACGTGGAAATGTGTATGCTCCTCATGAGATTTTAGCGTTGACTTTTTCAAATGAAGCTGCTGCGAATTTAGGTACACGTGTGACTGCTTCTTTAGGACAAACCGGAGTAACGATACGAACGTTTCATGCATTGGGGGCTGATTTATTACGAACACATGGACAGATAATTGGGGTACCCAGTGATTTCACTATTCTTACGTCTGATGATGCTAAATTATTATTACATAAATCGTTACGTATTACTCCTGCATTATGTCATCAGTATGTCCCTGCTTTTTCTTTTGCACGAGATAAAGGGATTACCTATTCTCTTCTTGAACAGCATCTTGCAACATTAGTACAAGGAAAAACTATTGAATTAATTAGTGCTGAACATGCCAAGCTTAGTTTTTCACTTCAAACATTGCCTCCAGGAAGCGAGAAAGGGGTAAAAAAATCTCTCTCTGTACAGATTGATGTATTAGGAAAAATTCTTTCGTTACATAAATTTTTACAGTGTTGGAAAGCTTATGAAAAACTAAAGAAAAAACATCATGCGTTAGATTATGCTGATTTGCAAGATTCTTTTGTTTTGTTATTACGTGCTCAGCCTACCTGTGCTTCTTGGAAATATGTTATTGTTGATGAATTTCAGGATACGAATGCCGTGCAATTATCCATCTTGCAAATACTTGCACAGCATAGAAATATTATGGTGGTGGGAGATCAGAATCAATCCATTTATCGTTTTCGAGGAGCACAGGGGGACGTACTTCACCATTTTATGCATCTCTTTTCAGTACAAGAAACTGATAGATTTACACTTGATTCCTCGTTTCGTTCTCCCAATACAGTGTTACGTGCAGCACATCGCGTTATAGAACATAATTATACAACGCCTAGTGATTGTTTTGAAGTGTTACATGTCGATAAACGAGAAGGAACCCCTGTTGAAGTGTATGAATGTAGTTCAGGAGTTGCTGAAGCGCGTAAAGTTGTAGAACTAGTGCAAGAAGCATTACGCAATGGAAGGAAACCCGAAGAGATTTGTTTGATTACTCGTACGCATCAACAGAGCATGCTATTTCGTCGAGCTTTTGAAGAAGCAGGTATTTCGTTTATGACTGCAACGACCGGTAATTTGTTACAACATCCAGTGGTGAAGACGGTCGTTGATTATCTGACCATTGTACAAGCAATTTATACAAAAAGTGAAGGGGGAACACAGGTTTGGTGGGATCTGGTCTATCAACTCGGACTGGGACGAGAAGATTTACAACTCTATGCACGCACGTTGAAAGAAAAAACAAAACCCTCTTTCTTTTCTTATGATTTTGTGGAACTTCTCCCTACTCTTCCGTTTAGTGAACGGGGGATGCAGGTGATTCGTTCATTGCTTACGCGTCTTTCTTCTCTTCTTCCCCTTATTGAACAACCCCTAACTACGCTTCTTCCTTTAGTCTATGCACAGAGTGGCTTGTTAGAACAAGTAGAGGGAAGAGGAAAAAGTGAAACGATTGCAGTTCTTGCTCGTTTTCAACAGGAAGCAGAGAATTATGCAGGAGTGTATGGTTCTGACCTAGGAGGATTCATACATCATCTAGGATTATTAGGATTGTTGGGGATTGTATTGCCCGGGCCTGCATTACGCACGTCAGGTATTCAGATTATGACGGGACATGCAACAAAAGGATTGGAATATCCTTTAGTGATTGTTGCTTCTCTTGCACAGAAACGATTTCCACTTGAACGTATTTCTTCTCATTCCTTTATCCCTTCTCGACTTTTTCCTGATTATGCTATTTATAATGCCTTACCTGAAGGAGAACGTGAAGAAGCAATTGAACGATATGAGCGAGAACAATTACTTCGCGATGAACGAAGACTCTTTTATGTTGCCTGTACGCGTACCCAAGAAAGATTGATTCTTACGTATGCTCTTTCATACGCAGATAAGCCTGTCACCCCCAGCGTTTTTCTTGAAGAATTGGGCTATAAGGATGCTACTAACGGGGTGCTCTTTCATCAGGATATTTCACTCGCTCTTCCTTTTACTCCTCCTTCTCTCCCTTTGACATTCGCTTCTCTTGCCTCTGTGCCTTCTGAATCCTTTCCGCTTCCTGTTCCTGAAAAACCTATCTTTTCACCCTCATCGTTACTATTATTTACTGAATGTCAAAAAGCATATGAATACAAATATCTTTTACATATGCCTGATCGAAAACCACCTTCTTGGGAAGCACTACAATTAGGAAGTTTTGTGCATGCAGTAATTGAAGATGGCGTGAAAGCAGGATATCCTGATTTTTCTTTATTTGAAGAACGAGCATTACATATGCACCTTGAACCGGTTTGGAAGGATGTGCAACTTGATCAAGCATTAGGTATGTTGCGTGTTTTCTATGAACGAAATAAACACAAATATGCGCAGAATTCATGTGTTGAACAAGAGTTACGTGCCACCTTAGGTGATTTTCAGTTCGTGGGTTATGCAGATAGAATTGATATTCGTTCAACAGGGGTTGAGATTATTGATTATAAAACGGGCAAACATCTGATAAGTCCTCGACATCGCAATTGGCAATTGGGGTATTATGCACTTGCTGCTGAACAACAAGGTTGGGGGAAGGTGCGAGCAGTAACCCTGGACATGTTACAACAAGAAAAATCTCTTGAGTTTCATCTTGATGAAAAAGGAATTGCAAAAGCAGTACAAGGTACGATGCAATTCAGTGTGCCTGAAGTTGCTCAAGAATTAGTTATGACTGCTCAAGCAGTAATAGAAGCTCAACGCGTTGGGTTTCAAACCTGTCCTTTAGAAAAGGGTTGTGCTTTTTGTAATGAATATATTTATGGCGTTTAATCCTTTCTTTTGTTTATTAACTTAAAATTACTTGGTAGTACAGGATTGAACTTTTTTTCTAAAAAATTTTTATAATTTTTTTTCTCCTTCTCTTTGGGTATAGGTCGGGTAAGCTTGAGATTGTATTCCCATGCCTCTTTAATTGAAAGACTTTCTTTCCAAGCATTGTACGAGGAATGAGAGATGCCTATTGCTTGCATTATTTGTTCTTTTGCATTGAAAAAATGCCATCCTTGCTCTGCTCCTGCCGCATAGAAGAATCGTTCAATTGTTCTTCCTACGTTTTCCCTTTGATTTGCAAGGTAGATATCTACATTTTCACTTTCTCCAAAAATTAGATCTACATCTTCATGTTTTAAGTACGTATGCGGTATAGCAATAATAATCCTTTGGTCTATTCGCACTACTGTTGCTTCTGTTTCAATTATTTTTTCTTTTCCAATTATTTCAAATGTTCCGTTTCCTTCATGCATTGTTTCATTTAAGCTTGCGACTACAAGTAGTTCTTCTCCTGAAATACGTATCCGCGGATGCTTCGATCCTTTATTTCTAGAGTGATAAAGATTGTAAAATTGGTATATACTAAGAAGTAATGAGTTTTCTTCTATTTGTCTTGTTGTACAGAGTACTCCACGATTAAGAAATTGAGGACAATACGTTATCTTTGTTGCCATCAGTTTATTTCTTTTTTTTTTGCTTTATAACCTTTTATTTACTTTTGAGATAGAATGCCCCGAAGAGAGCGAGAAGGGCAGTGCCGAGTATGGTAAGACTATAGATCTTTAATTTTGCAAGTACTGCGGTTAGTAAACTGGTGAGATAGGCGTTCAGAAAGAGAGGGGTGGAAGGGAGGAAGGAGGAAAGATGGTTTAGACTGAGTAAAGCGATTGCTAAAGTGAGAAATCCTGCACAACAGAGCGCAACTGTTGCCCAGGATAATGCGGAAGGCCAAGAAGCGTGATTTAAACCAATAAGACTGAGTAATACTGCTAGAGCAAGGAAGAAGGTTATCCAAGTTATTATTTTTAGGAGTTTGATTACTTGTTTTGCTTGAGAAAATCCATTATTTACTTCTGATTCTGTTTGTTGGGTTGTGTGATCAAGAGCATTTGTAGTTGATTGAGAAAGTACATTGAATGGCGCAGTCGGTTTACAATTTATTTTTCCGTTTTGGAGAGGGTTTTGCTCTTTTTGACAAGGAGGCATTGTTCCAAATAGGCTCGTGAATTCAGTTTCAGGTAGTGAGAGATCGAAATCGAGTGTGGGCGAGGTATCTGCTAAATAAGCGGTAATGCGAGGTACATTCTTGAGTACGAGTGTTGTAACCACTCCTTCAGGAATTGTTATGTTTGTTTGTGCTGAAAGTTCACGTACTATGCCTGTTAAGAGACCTGAAGAAATGAGTGCTTGGTTTTGTGTCTTTTCAGCGAGTATTGTTTGGGTCGCAAAACCGAGAGTTGCACAGGTAAGGGTAAGGATAATTGCCGCTGTCATGAGGAGTGAACAGAGTGTTTGGAATATACCCATTATCCAAAAGAGGGTATACTGTATAAAAGACTGTTGCCCGGAAGCTTTTTAAAGCAATTCAGGAACTACTTCTGTATGTTCTATTTAGTACGCGTTGAAGACCACGTTCGTGTGGAACCGAAGCACTTTGGCTTGGCAACAAGTAAAGCAATTGAAGCACAGCTTCGTGAAAGTTATCTCGATAAAGTGTTTAAAGATTTAGGATATGTTATTTCTGTTATTTCTGTTGATAGTGTTGAAGATGGAGTAATTATTCCTGGTGATGGAGCTGCTTATTATCGTACTTTATTTACTGTTGTTGCTTGGAAACCTGAACTTCATGAATTAGTCTATGGTACGATAGCTGAAATTACTAGTTTTGGAGCGTTTATGGCTATCGGTCCAGCACAAGGAATGATCCATATTTCACAGACCATGGAAGATTATGTTTCATTGAGTAAAACGGGTACTCTTTCAGGTAAAGTAACCAAGCGTGTTCTTTCAAAGGATGATGAATGTATGGCACGTATTGTAGCAATTAGTTACAAATCTGGTCAACCAAAGATCGGTTTGACGATGCGTCAACCAGGCCTTGGTAAAGTTGAATGGATTGTTGAAGATAAGCGTAGTAAGGAAGCAAAGGCTAAAGCTGCTGAAAAGAAAGCATCTAAAAAGGCAAAAGGAGAAGCGAAATAACCATGGCAGTTAAAGCATGTAAATCATGTAAGTATATTGTAGAAGGTTCAACCTGTCCTGCCTGTGGTGGGAAAGAATTTTCAGATGGTTTTAAAGGACGTGTTGCTATTGTGCAACCTGATCAATCTGAAGTTGCAAAACAATTAAAATTTGAGAAAAAAGGAGTATTTGCACTTAAATTATAACATGGAAACACTTTCAGATTCTTCTAATGCTCTTTTACACCGACGTGATGTTGTGGTAACTCTTCAAGCACCTTCTAATCCTGGCATTGCTGCAGTTACAACACAACTTGCTGAACATTTCAAATCTTCTCCTGATGCAGTTGCAATTAAGACCTTACGTGGAACGTATGGTAAACAGCAATTAACGGTAACTGCCTCTATTTATGATTCAGCAGCTTCTAAGTTACGCATTGAACAAAAACCTAAAGTGAAAGAGGCGAAGAAATAACCATGGCAGAAAAGGCAAAGGAAGGCAAAAAGAAACACGTTAATAAACCAACGAGTAAGAAATATTCCCATTATGCTTCGGGTAAATCTACGCATAAACATTGTCCAAAATGTGGTCCGGGCGTTTTCCTTGCACAACATAAAGATCGCCAAGCATGTGGAAAATGCGGGTATACTGAGTTTGCACGCAAATAACGATTTCTTTTTTTAGAGTTATTCTGTTTTAACTAATGAGCGTTTCCAAGATTTGCTTCTCCCTCCCTTGTTTTTGTGTCTTAGGTAGTGCAGTTTAAATAAGAGTGACAACCCCTTATTTCTTCCTTTCTCTTTGAATATACCTTTCCTAGAGAAGTTGAGAAGTATTTATTGAAAGATAGTTCGTATTCCTTGGCGTTGTGTATAGGGGAGTCTGTTTTTGAGAAAGCGTAAGCACCTCTTTTTGGCGATTCGGATAGCTTCTTGTGCCTTATACAAGGACTTAGTTCAAGAGTGCTTGAAGAATCATTCTCTAACCTGTCAGCTACGTTCTTCATGAGAAAGAAACGCTCTGAAATTATAAACCCATAGGGAAGAGGCCTCATCAATCAAGAAGAGCGATGAAACGTCCTCCCCTGGGAAAAAGAGGTGATACTACTTCTGAGTTACGAGGGTATTTAAATCTTTGGTTTATGTTCTCATTATTAAGTTACAACATAAGGGGGAGAAAGCTAGAAATAGCGTGATTGTGAGCATGAAGAATGGATGAAGAAGAGGTTTTTCCGGTTGTTCCTTCTGAGGGAGCGTATGGGGGAGAAAGGGTGGGGCAGGAGCAGATACAAGATTTGTTATTTGGGGATAAATTGAGTTGGCAAGATATTATTTATGATTTAGTACATACTGAACAGCTTGATCCCTGGGATATTGATCTTTCATTGTTGTCTGAACGGTTTTTAGTACGTGTACGGGCATTGGAAGAAGCCAATTTCTTTGTTTCGAGCAAGGTATTGCTTGCTGCTTCCTTATTGTTGCGTATGAAATCTGAATTATTGCTTTCTAATGATATTGAGAGTTTAGATGCGGTTTTATTTGGAAGAAAAGAAGAGAAAAAATACACGCAAGAACGTATTACGCTTGATGAAGAAGTTCCAGGATTGGTTGCTCGTACTCCTTTACCTCGTTTTAAGAAAGTAAGTCTTGAAGAAATTATGCAAGCACTTGGACATGCCATTAAAACTGAAAATCGAAGAATTCAGCGAGTTATTGTGGCTCGGCAGCAAGAATATGAAACTGCACTTTCATTGCCTAAGCGACGATTACACTTAGGGGATGCAATTCAAACGGTGCATGCAAAATTAGAGGGACATTTTGCTTCTTCGAAAGAGAAATTAGCTTTTTCTAGGATTGCCGGAGAGACGAAAGAAGATCGCGTTGCCACCTTTGTCCCTTTATTACATTTAGATAATCAACAAAAAGTCTGGTTAGAACAAGAAGGACATGTAGGGGAAATTTGGATTTTGCTTAAGCATCTCTATGAACATCAGAATAAAGAGGTTTTAGCTCAACTTGCTTCTGAAGTTGATGCAGCTCTTAAAGAAGAAGGTATTGTTGAATCACCTTCTGATGATACAGGAGATGATGAAGTTGAGGAAGTAGAAATAATTGTGAATGATTTTAAACAGCCAATTGGGGATTCATTCAGATAAACTTTAAATAGGGTTGTAAAGTTCTCTTTCTATGGGCTCTTTAGACGTTTTACCTTATCCTTTCCCTGAGTCGGGACGTTATGTTTCTGCCCCTCATTTAACGTTGCGTGAACGTTTGAGTGAAATTAATGCGCGAGTGGTGCTTTATCCAGATGATCGTGTAAATCGAGAAGCAACATATGCTTGGCGTGCAGAGGGTATTCGAGAACTGCCTCTTCCTCCTGCAGGGCAAGGATATTTTTTTAACAAGGAAACACATAAAGTTGAGTTACGAGCTGAAGAAGGATATGTACACCATCGTCGAAAGGTTGATACTCGATCGTTAGAATCTCATCCTCGAAGTCAAGCGAAATTAGAAGCTGCTCAACAGCTTGCAGAAAAACGAGAGATGCAAGCAGCGATTCGTGCAACTGAAAAACAAATTTTGACTAATCGACGAGCTTCTTCAAGTAGACGATAAGTTGCTTTTCAGTGAGTTCTTGTTCATTTCCGGTTTGAAGATTACGAAGTTTGAATTTCTTTTTCTTTAATTCATCTTCTCCAATGAAAATAGCATAGGGAATGTTATAGGCACTGGCGTATTCGAGACATTTTCCTGGTTTGTCAGAAAGAATACTTACTCCTATTCCTTCTTTTCTTACTTTTTGTGCAAGTGTTTGTGTTGCTTTTTCTTGTTGAATAGAAATAAGCTGTACGAGGGCTGGGGGGGGAACTGCTAAAGCGGTGAGTTGTTCTTCACATAATCCCATGAGGGCTTCAATGCTGAATGAGATACCCACTGCAGGGATTTCTCTGTTGAGATATTTTCCAACTGTTTTATCATATCTTCCTCCTCCACAGAGTGCGGTTTTTGTTTCTTCAATGACAATCTCAAATACATTCCCTGTGTAATAACTGAAACCGCGCATGAGGCTTGGTCTAAAGACTACTTCAATGCCCTGCATTTTTGTTGCTTGCATAAGGGCCTTTACTTCAGTAGCTCCTTCAAATTTATTTTTTTCAAAGAATGAGATATCTTTTTCCATTAATTTAAACAAAGTAACTACTTGATTGGCATCCCCATATTTCTTAAGGTTCATTTTGACAAGATCTTCTCCAATTTTGTCTAATTTGTCTATTTCTCTGAAGACTTGTTTTTTATTGAGTAATTCACAACTTTCTACTATTCCTTCAATTAATTTTCTATTATTGATTGTTACTGTTGCTTTAATTCCCAGTTCTTTGAAAATTTGCATCACTACTGCAATGCACTCTGCATCTGCTTGAACACTGCTATCCCCTATGATATCTATGTCGCATTGGGTAAACTGTCTTGTTCTTCCGAGTCGAATTGGTTCATCTCGGAATTGTTCTCCTATTTGATAGCGTTTAAAGGGAAGTTTGATTGTGGGGTTTAGTTTCAAGATGCGTGCAAGTTGGAAGGTAAATTCATAACGGAGACCGAGATTTCTTCCTGCGCGATCTTTCAGACGGAATCTGTCTGAAATTGCTTCATCTTCTTGTTCTCCAGCGAGGGCATCAGGGCGCATGAGTTCGTCGTATTCTATTACGGGGGTTTCTATAGGTTGAAAACCATATAAGCGATATACTCTTTCCACTATTCTCTTGATTTGTGCACGTTTCGCACTTATTGGAGGCAAGTAATCTTGAAATCCTTTAACTGTATCGACCTCAGGTATCATGCTAGTATCTCACAGAAGGGTTTTATTAAGGTTATGGGCGTAGAACGATTAGTGTTGCGACTGATGAAAACAACCAGTAGCAGAGGCTACCTGTGCTCCAGATAATATTCTATTGACATTCATGTATCCTGTGCGTATTGAGAGATTATAATTGTTTCGGTAGTAGTCTTTGTATTTTATTTTTAGTTTCGTCTATTTCGTGTGGCATGTGCTTTTTTATTTTTTGCACCTTGCCCTCGTCTGAATAAAGGAACGGTTGAGCGATAGTCAAGGGTATTTTTGAGAGGAGTGAGTGGGGGAAGGGTTTGTTTTTCTAGTGTAATGGTTGCTTCTCGTCCTATGGCACGAAGTTCGGTATGTTCTCCTGGTGAGACAAAACTGATTGCTGTTCCACTTTTGCCTGCTCGGGCAGTTCTTCCTACACGATGGAGATATTCCGTGCTCGTGCGAGGGAGGTCATAATTATATACATGTGTAACATTGAGTACATCGATTCCTCGTGCTGCGACATTTGAACAGACAAGGATTGTTGTTTCTTGTGCGTGAAACGCAGTGAGATGCTCGTTGCGTTGGGCTTGTTCTAATCCTGCATGAATGGCTAGTGATTTGAGGCCATAATAATTGAGATTCATGGTAAGACGATCAACGGTACGGCGAGTGTTACAGAAGATCATTACGATTCCTTTTGCTTTTTTGAGGAGATGCACCAGTAAGGAGAATTTTTGTTCTGGTTTGATATCGTAATAGGTATGATATAAGGCATCAAGGGTATTTTTTCCTTCTATTCGTATATGAAGAGGGGCATGCATATGTTTTTTCCCAATGTATTTACTTTCTGCTGAGAGAGTTGCAGAGAAAAGAAGAGTTTGTCGTTTTGTGGGACAGGCTTTAAGGATAGCATGCACTTCTTTATTGAATCCTGCTTCTAACATTCTATCTGCTTCATCAAGTACGAGATACTTGAGTTTGGTAAGGTGTACGTGTTTGGAAATGAGATGATCAAGAATTCTTCCTGGAGTACCTACGATGATCTGTGCAGAACGAATATTTGTTTGTTGTATTCCGAGTTCTTCCCCTCCCGTTAGTTCAGTTATGGTAATGCCCAAGGGAGTTGCTATTTTTTTGAGGGTGGTGGCAACTTGGATTGCTAATTCTCGTGTGGGAGTTAGAATGAGGGCCTGTATTCCTCCCCACTTTGTACAAGCGTTCAGTATTCCTGCTCCAAATGCAAGGGTCTTTCCTGAACCCGTGGGAGAACAAGCAAGAATATCTTTTCCATTTACTACTTGAGGGATGACTTTTGCTTGGATTTCGGTTGCTTCGATAAATCCTGCTTGTGTGAGTGTTTGAATCATTTCTGAAGTGAGATTAAGTTGATTGAATTTCATCTCTTTCTGAGAGAATCGAGAGCTATAAAGGTGTGCTTGAAAGCTTTATTGCTTCCAAGACGAGTCTTTCTTAATGCAGGAACTACACTGAGAACAAAGCCAGTTTTCAGAAACCCGTTCTAATACATCATCAATCCCTGTTCCAGTCACGGGTTTTCCTCCTAATTCCATCCATCCTTCTTCTTGTGGAGGGGTGCGAATATCGACACATTCCCACATTAAACAAGAGGGATTTGTGCAATGGGGCCCAAGCGGTAATTGGTAACCCGTTTGAGCGTTTATCCATACTGCTTGTTCATAGGCTGGATTATCTATCAAATCATGCCCTAATTCATGTAGTATTAAGGCAGTAACTCGTTTAAGATAGTGTTCGGGAGAGACTTCCCTCTTTTCTCGTGGCTTGTTATCTCTTCCTTTGAGTCGAGCAGTTGAAGCAAGATACATATTCATCCAACAAGATCCAAAAATCCAATCATCTTCCTGAGATTTATTATCTGCAAAAAGATCGTGCGAGGTAAGTATAATCATACGTTCTAAGTCTCTGTGCCAAAGCTTTTGGAAATTGCATTGATAACTTACTCCTTTGAATGCAGGAACTGGTCTAAAAATATGCTCTAATGTGTGCGCTTCAAGTGTAAGGGGAAGATCATAGACTCTTTTAATTTCGAGTGCAGCATAATTTGCTTCTTCTGGAAGATTTTGATGAATAAATCTCATTGAAAGCGAAAGGTGGGAGTCGAACCCACTCTAACAGAGCCACAGTCTGTTGTGCTACCGTTACACCACGATCGCCATGATCTGATGAGGGTATTAGTGGTTTTTTAAACTATGGGATATAAGAAACAATATGAAAGTAACGTTTAGTTTGATGGGCTTGTGTGCGTTGTTAGGGGTGTTTCAAGCAACGATTTCAGGATTTACTGAGGCTCTTTTGTTGTCACCTCATGCTTGGGTTGAACCTTGGCGATTTGTAAGTGCGATGTTTTTGCATGGAGATATTCAGCATTTCTTTTACAATATGCTTGCGTTATTATTTTTTGGATTGGTGTTGGAGCATGATCTGGGAAGTAAACGATTTTTGTTGCTCTATGGTTCTGCGGGCTTAGGAGCAAATTTGGTTTCAGTGTTCTTTTATCCTGCTTCACTTGGTGCTTCAGGGGCGATCTTTGGAGTGATTGGTGCGTTGGTGATGATGCGACCGGGCATGATGGTGAATGTGATGGGGTTGCCTATGCCGATGCTTGTTGCAGGACTCGTTTATATCGGTATTGATATTTTCGGTGTGTTTATGCCCTCAGGTACTGCAAATCTTGCGCATTTGGTGGGGATGGGGGTAGGTTTGGTGTTTGGTAGTATCTATCGTCCACTCATCAGGCGTGTTTCTTCGAGACCGGTTATTGTTGATGAGCGCAGTATGCGTCGATGGGAAGACGAATATCTCTAGCGGTAAGCTTTAAAAGCATTCACTCGTGACATGAATATGCCCTTGTCGTCTAGAGGTCAAGGACGAGGCCCTTTCGCGGCCTAAACCCGGGTTCAAATCCCGGCGGGGGCATTCAGGTGTTGTGTTTAGACACAACACTGACGCCGACGGTGCCAAGAACTTCAGTTCTTCAGACCGGCGGGGGCATTATCTCTTTTTATTTTCGTCCCTTTTTTGTAGAGGGAAACACATATAAAGGGAGTTTCTACTTATTTTTATGCACACGAATGATTTAATTTTTAAAGAGTTGTTGCGTAGAGGATATTCTCTAGAAGGGAATACCCGTGTTTGGAATATTGCTGATTCTAAGTTATGGTATCTGACACCTGAACAGGCACAAGGTTATTTGGACTTGGTTGAGACGCATGCCTATAAGAAAAAAGTTGGACCAAAAGAATACACCCTGCTTACTGAATCAATGAGTGATTTATTAGATGAATTGGGTAATAAGCCTTTGAACCTTGTAGATTTAGGATGCGGGAGTGGGAAGAAAGCCGCTTTATTTTTGAAAGCATTTCAAGAAAGAGGCATTCCTGTTCGGTACTGTCCGATTGATATTAGTTCGCATATGGTCAAGAAAGCAATCGATGAAGTTTCTCTATTGGGATATACTGACATTATCAAGGTTCATTGGAACATTTCTGATTTTGAGAACCTACAAAATGTGGTGCCGTTGTTGCGTGAAGGGAAATTTAAACGTAATTTCTTCTTGTTGCTTGGTAATACGTTTGGTAACTTTGAAACGCATGAATTGTTATATGCTGTGCGGAATGCGATGCGTGATGGGGATGTATTATTGATTGGTAATGGTATCAATAATCATAAGATGGAAGAAGATATTGTAAAATCATGTCGTGAAAATCCTCTACGAGATACTTTCTTTTCGATGATTTTGAAACTAGTTGGATTTAAGAAAGATGCTTTGATGTATGGTGTACGCTTTAAAAATGACCGTCTTGAAACCTATTACACGGTCACAAAGGACATGACTATTACCTTCCAAGAAAAGAAAATTGATTTTTATAAAGGGGATCAAATTATCGTGGCGTTTGCTTATCATTACGAACATGATGATTATTTGGGGTATCTGAAGATGTATTTTGGAGAAGTTGAGATGTATTTATTGAAAGATGGTTCGTATTCATTGGCTCTGTGTATGAAATAACCTTTTTGTAAATTGTGGTCCTGCCAAGATTTGAACTTGGGACCCCCGCTGTTCTTAGAACTTCCTCGAGAGGAAGGAACATACTTGTCTCATAACAAGCACTCATATAAGAGCGGTGCTCTGAACCGGGCTGAGCTACAGGACCAACATCATCAGTAAGAGATGGTTATTTAAGGTTGTGGTTGAGTAGGGAGGTATGATTATAGGGGTTGTGGGACCAATTGCATCAGGAAAGAGTATTGTTAGTGATATGCTCGTGAAACGAGGTTTTGTAAAACTTAGTTTTTCTGAAGAGGTGCGTGCAGAAGCACGGAAGCGAGGTATTTCGATTGAACGGAAACAGCTACAGGATTTAGGAAACGCGATGCGTGCTCAAGAAGGTACGGACTATTGGGCTCGACGTTTAATGAAGCATATTGTTCCAGGTAAACAGTACGTGATTGAGGGCATTCGCCATCCTGCTGAAGTCGAAGCATTACGTACGCTTTCTGGTTTTGTACTGATTGGTATCGATGCTCCTTCAGAACAGCGCTATCAATGGATCATGATGCGCGGGAAAGATAGTGACCCTGCATCACTCGAAGAAGTGAAACAGATTGATGCACGCGATCGTGGAATTGGAGAGCCAGCGAGTGGACAACAGAGTGGAGCTGCCTTCATTCTTGCAGATCATTTTTTCGTGAATAATATGACAAAAAATAAATTAGAGAAAAAGATCTCTGCTTTTTTGAATCGATTTTAACTATAGAAAACTCTTTATAGCGTTTGTTCGCTGATTGCGCATGTTACTCGGACTTGTAGGAAGACCAAATGCGGGAAAATCAACGTTTTTCAAAGCGGCAACGCTTGTGGATGTGTTAATTGCGAATTATCCGTTTGCAACCATTAAACCGAATACAGGAATTGCGTATGTACAGATTCCCGATCTTGCTGCTGACTTTGGTAAAGTAAGTAATCCGCGCGAAGGATATGTGAAAGCAGGTAAGCGTTTTGTCCCGTTTCAATTGATGGATGTTGCAGGATTGGTTGAGGGGGCGAGTGAAGGGAAGGGATTAGGGAATGCATTTTTGAGTGATTTGTCTGCTGCAGATGCGTTTTTACACGTGGTTGACATGAGTGGGGAGACGGATAGTGAAGGAAAACCTGCTGAACATCATGATCCAGCAGTTGATATTCGTATTATTGAACGGGAATTGGATTTATGGTATCATGGTATTTTGAGTAAAGTGTGGGGCGTGTTTGCTCGAACCATGGAAATGCAGAAACAGAAGTTTGAACAGGCAGTAGCGAAACAATTTTCGGGATTAAAGGTAACGGAAGCTGATGTGCGTGCGGTGGTGTTGAAATCAGGATTGCATCCAGAAAAGCCGACTACTTGGACAGGGGAACAGGTGTTTCAGTTTGCACAGTTGTTGCGGAAATATACGAAGCCGATGATTATTGTGGCGAATAAGGTTGATCGACCAGAAGGCAAGGAGAATTATGAACGTATTAAGACGTTGTTTGATTATGCTCTTATTCCGGTGTTTGCTGATGGAGAATTGAGTTTGCGTCAAGCTGATAAAGCTGGATTGATTTCGTATATTCCTGGAGCTTCTACCTTTACGATGAAAGAGGGATTGAATGAGAAGCAAAAAGAAGCTTTGAAGAGTATTCAAGATGTAATGACGACCTTTGGCAGTACAGGTGTTCAAACGGTTTTGAACAAAGCGGTATTTGAAGTGTTGGGGTATGTTGCGGTGTATCCTGCCGGCTTGAAATTAGTGGATAGTAAAGGAAATGTATTGCCTGATTGTTATTTGATGCCTCCTGGTTCGACTGCTCTTGATTTTGCTTATCGATTACATAGTGATATTGGGCGAGATTTTGTTAAGGCGATGCATATTAAGACTCGACAAGCAGTGGGCAAGGAGTATGTGTTGCAAAGCGGAGATGGTTTGGAAATCCTCACCAAATAACGTTATTTTTTTCGCTTTCTCGAAAATAGACCTACAAATTTGTCATCTAATTTGTCGGAAGGAGACGATTTCATATTGATGACTGACCTTCTCAGGACTTGTTCCGCAAGCTCGGGAACAGATTGTAATTCTCGTTTTGCTCGTTTTTCTAAGCGTTGATACACTTCTTTATCGACTGAGACAGTGAATGAGGTTCTCACCATTATTTTTTGCGCTCTACATATACTTTTTGCACAGCGAACGACTTGTAGATGCCCTCAAGGATGTCGGTGCCTGCGTATCCTGCTAATAAACTCAACCGTTTATCAAAATCAAAGATGATCCCCGTGAAGACTCCAATGATAATTGCAATGAGAACGGTGATGAGATAATAGTGCCAGATAATTCTTCTTCTGAGTGAAAGTGCTTTGAGAAGTCCCACGACCCCGCGAGTTAATCCTCCGATACCTCCTAAGAGTGCGGCAGCGACGATTGCTTCCATTTGAGTTAGTAAGGGGGAGATTTATATAAATGTTTTTGTTTGAAAGGTTTATTCTCCTTTTATTCCCTACAATTTTAAAAAGCCTAAAGATAAAGAAAAAGAATGGGTATGAAAATTACGGTGAAGGTACGATTTAACACGTCATATGAAAAATTAGAGAGTTTTGGAAATAACATGTATCTAGCTTATCTTATGATGGGTGAAGATGAGGAGAGTGGGAAGATTTTATGTGCCCTGCTTTCAAAGAAATTGGGTGTTCCTCCGACGAGAGTGGAATATGCGGGAAAAGATACGCGTGGGTATTACGTGTTTGAATATCTCTAAGTTTTCTTTCTGAATTCTTACATAGGGTTTATATGTGCCGAGAATCTTGTTTGTTGATGAGAGGTGTACTATGAAATACGTCTATGCGCCTGATTTACAGGCCCGAATGGAAGTGATTGTAAGTGCTTTGGGAATGAATCATGTCATTATTGAACGAGTGAAATGCTATCGGAGTTCTGGAAGTAGTACGAAACGAACTATTGCGCGATGTCATACCATTGGGAAACTTATGCAACAAACCATTGGGTGTGAAGCGCATTATGCAATCGAGTTTTTGGAACGATTTGGACGATTGAGTCAAGAAGAGCAGGATAAAGTGATTATTCATGAACTCTTACATATCCCTAAAACGTTTGGAGGTGGGTTTCGGCAACATGACTTTGTGTGTGAAGAGAACATTGAGAAGTTGTATGCAGAGTTAAGACGTTTGGAAGGAAAGGAAACCAGTTCTCCTACGCTTGTTCGTTCTCTTCTTCCCGGTTTCTTACGCGTTTCTTTTGAATAGTTCTGTAGGAGAACTATTTTTTTATCGTCGGTAGGAAGTGCAGACATCTTTATATAGTGCGAAGGAGATAGTTTATTTGAGGGATTATATAAAAAGTGGTGCACGAGAAATTTACATATAAGGATGGGAAACAATATGGGCCCTATTTATATGAAAATAAGCGAGTAGATGGGAAAATTGTGACTTCGTATGTAGGAAAACAAGGTCAAGGAACATCTATGTTTCCAAAGTTAATGCGTTTTTGGTTGATTATTCTTCTTTGTGCATTTTTTTTAGTCGGTTTATTTATTTGGGTAACTGGAGATACCTCGACAGGACAGGTGAGTGTTGAATTTGATCCTGTCTTTATTGCGGGAGAACCATTGGCTGGAACTGTGAAGTTTTTGGTGAAAGAAGGAGAACTTGTCCCTCAGAATGCTCGAGTTGTTTTGCGTAATGGAAATATTACTAAAGAATTATTTTTATCTGAAGCTTCGGTACAAGCAGAATTGCTTTCAGGAGCTTTTTTTGCTGAAGGAGTTACACTCGCAGGAAGTGGAGAAGGGTATGGAGCACGAGGAACTCGTACTATTACTCCTGTTCTTGATTTTCAATTACTCATCACTGCTTCTGATGAAGAGAGTACTTCTGGAGGAGCATCTCTTGTTGCTGAAGAGATAGCGAGTGAAGGTGAAGAAGCTGATGAAACAGAGGAAACGACATCCTCTTTATCTTCTGAAGAACGAAGTATTTTGACAGGTGAAGTAATAATTGAAGATGCTTTCACTGTGGAAGGAAAAGTTTCTCTGGATGATTCCTTTTCGTATGTTCTTACTTCAGGGCAAGAAGCGACTCTTGTACGAGGAAGCGTTTTATTCAATGGGACAGAATTACAAGATGATGTTATTTCTTTGGAGCGTGTAGGTAATCAAGTGCGTGTAGAGACAGAGTATGTGGTAGAAGAGGAAGGATTTGGAGAAGCATTCTTGGGAGATGTTGCTTTGACTTTAACTCTTGATTTATCTTCATTTGATTTTGTGGCAAATGATTCTTCTTTCAGTGTTTTGCTTACGTATGAGGGGACGACTATTGCCTCTGCTTCTAAGGCCCTGAATGTTGCATCTTCTAGTTCTTCAAATCTTTCTGCCGCTGATGTGCTTGCACCTGCGGTGTTTGGTAATTTGACAGGGAATCTAACAAATGCTACTGAAACCATGGTAAATCAGACTGTCTTCTTCTTAGGAACAATTCCTTTACAACGAATTGCCCCTAATGGTTCCCTTGTACTTAATGTAAGTGAGTATTTTAGTGGAGCAGAGAATCTTTCTTTCTTGGGAGAGCATCTGAATGCATCGTTTGATGGTTTTGTACTTACGCTTACGAGTGAAGCAGGATTTACGGGAGCTACTCGAGGAAGTGTTATCGGATGGAATGAGAGTATGTCTGCGAGTAGTAATGAATTTACTATTTTAGTTTCTTCAGGTGCGGTTTCATTGACAACGGCTCGTTCTCGAATTAAAGTGGACGAGCCAGTGAAATGGGTTACTAACGTTTCATTAGCTGTTGCTAAAAATGTAACGATTACGTTACCTTCTCTTGCTGAGAATATAAGGGTAGTTGCACAAACAGAAGAAGGAGTAAAAGAACCTTTGGAAGTTGCTTCGTTGTTAACGGGTGAAGTTGTGATTGAATTAGCGGTTGAGCGAGAATTCTTTTTACAACGATGGGTGCGTGCTTTGTTTAAAGGAATTACGGGGAATGTTGTTGATGAGGCCCCTGTTGCTGAAGAACTTACATTAGCACTTGATGAAGAAAATGCCGATTCCTATTTAGTTTCGTATTATACTGGTGCACCTACTGCTTCTGAAGTACGTACTTCTAATGGTAAACAGATTACTATTTCTGGACCTGATGCTGTTGAATATACGGATGTTATTGCTTTTACGACATTGGATAATACTCTTCCTCTTGCTGATCAAGCAACCCTTTCATTAGTTTGGCACACTTTTTCAACTGAGATCGGAACAACTTTGAAAACAGTTGATGAGGTCCCGCTTGCTTCAATTACAGAATCTACTGAAGAAGAATTTTTTGCATTTTCTGAAGAAAAGACTGAAAAAGTTGCTATGCACTTATTAGAAGAGGGAGGATTTGATACGATATTGACTTCTCCTTCTTCTGAAGAAACTGTTTCAACTGATGAAGGAGATGCATCGACGTTTGATAGTTTGTTAACGGGTAACGTGATTGGAGATGTATCTTTGGAAAATGTAGATGAAACTCCTTCGACCTCTTCCACTCTGGCTGTTACTTCGATAATACAACCTGTGCCATTTGATGCATATGATTTGGATGGAGATGGTAACATTGATTATCTTGAGTGGGTGGTCCCTCATTTGTCCAACCAGTCATTTAGTTTAATTTTTACCTCTGGGAATTCGTCTACTCCGGGCAATAATGTGACGTTTGAAGGAACTGGAGAACAACAGTTTTCACACTTGACCATTGATAATAGTGCGGCACCTTTTAGCAATCTACTTGCTTATTATAGTTTTGATAATGATAATGCTTCTACTTTATTTGACTTTAGCCCTTATAATAAAGATATGACTTTTGGAGGAGGGGCATTGAGCAATTCTACTAATTGTCTTTATGGAAATTGTATCCAATTGGATGGTGTAGAAACTTTTGCATCTGGCAGCGATACAGGGTTTCCTACTGGAGCACAGAACAGATCTATTTCTTTATGGATGAGAAGTTCTGCCCAATCTGATATGATTGCTTATTATTATGGAACTAATGAATATTCCAAGACAGTATATCTCGGAATTTATAGCGATACTTCTGCTGAATGCCCAAATCCTGCAGGAATATATACTGCAATGATAGGAACGAATGGGGTGGGAACAAACGCCTGCGGAACAACTGCAATAAATGATGGTGAATGGCATCATACGGCTTTTGTTTATAATAGTGTGAATTGGACAATTTATATAGATGGAGTTTATAGTGGCTTCAGAGAGATTTCTACAAATACTGCAGTGGGGGGAACTGCTGAAATAGGGAGACAAATAGGTGGGGGCTACTATTTCAATGGAAATGTTGAAGAAATAATGATTATAAATCAGACTCTTACTTCAACCCAGGTATCAAATATATACAAAAATCAATCTGTGAGATATTCAAGTTCTGGAATTCAGGAAGTAAAATCTTTCAACATAACTTCAAATGTAAATCAATACAACATTTCTTTGCAGAATTATCATAGAGAACATGGAACAAACATTTCAGTGAGAGTAGGCACTTGGGATATAGCAAACGACTACAACACTTCAGATTTAGGAAGTCCTAATGGTCTTGTATTATACTATAACTTTGACAATAGTTCAGCTTTAGGAGAAAATCAAACATTAGTAGTAGATAGAACTGCAGCAAGCAACAATGGAACGTTAAAAAATGGTGCATCAACAACATCAGATTCAGTATATGGAAGAGCCTTAAGCTTAAATGGAATAGATCAAAATGTTTTTCTTAGAGGAAAAAGTCTCGGATTAGATGCGGGAATAATAGATACTTTAACTTTTACTGCTTGGGTAAAACATAATGACCTAGAAGGAATAGATATCAGTGGAGATGGATTAGTTACAGCAGATAATACTGGTGGCTGGGGTATAGGCCTTACAAGCTCTGGAACTATATTTCTAACTAATGTAGGTTTAACCGCAACATATAGTACTGGAGCAATAACTGCAGGTACTTGGCAATTTATAGCGGTAACTCTTAACTCAACAAATCTAACTTTTTACATAAATGGATTAATGGATAGCAGTCATATAAGCTACCATGGACTTTCAGGAGATAATGGAAATTATTCAATAGGGGGAAGAGATATTTCACAGGCGGCTTATTTGGATGGAAAACTAGATGAACTAATGGTGTTTAACCGTTCGTTAACTCCTACTGAGGTGAAAGAACTTTATGTGAAGGGACGGGCACTCTGGACATATTCTGCCTATCAAAACATAACTGCAAGGGATTCAAACGACAACTGGTCATTAAATAATTTTACAATACCGACAACAACCACGAATGTTCTTCCAAGCTTTTTATTGTTATCAGATTCTAATAAGTTTTATACGCCTATTTTGCAGGCAACGTCTACCGCTCCGGCAAATGTGACGACAGAGAACGTTGCTACCCCTACTTCTTGTACTTATTCTGGCTCTGGCAATTGGGCGGTAAATGCAAGTGATAATTGTACGATTACTTCAAACGTGAACTTAGGAAAGAATAATTTTTCAATTACGGGTATCGGTAGATTTACCTTAGATGGGGCGAATATTAGCAATTATACGAAAGGCTATATTGCTGGAAGCACGGGTGCAAATGATGTTGCAGTACGTGTGATTAATCGAGGCAAATTTGTTTCTTCGTTTGTTTTGGGGTTGCTTTCGTTACTTGGAATAAGTTTGGCTCTTCCCGTTCTCCTACACGATTTACCGTCGGTGATAACACAGACATCTTTATATAGCTCTCAACGTGTTATAGGGGGAATACGATGAAGGTGATGTATACTGTTTTTGTACTGATAGTGGGTGTTTTCTTACTCGGGGTTGTTTCTGCTGCTGATCCTGGTCACGGAGCAAATGTGATTGGTTCAGGAATGTTTGAATCGGGTTCATATGCGTTTCCAGGAAATCTTTCTATTGCAGGAAATCTCTCTATTGGTTCGAGTATTTTTTTTGTGAATCCGTTCTTAGGTTATGTTGGTATTGGGACCGCAACTCCGATTTCTGCTCTCGATGTTCGCGGACATCTTAATGTCTCTGGTAACGTAACGGCAACTTATTTTATTGGTTCGGGTGCATTTTTGACAGGAATCGCAAGCAATTCTTTTAACGCAACCTATGCTCAATTTGCGTATAACCAAACAACTCCTGCACAATCATATGCAGACAGCATAGTCAATCGTTCATTCAATCAAACCTTAACTGATTCATTATATGCTTCTAAGATCTGGAACTATAATCAATCTGATGGTTCA
>Ga0194131_10000434_pt1 | contig 70434 bp, 64 predicted proteins | sample TA2KigO120mmetaG_FD_148631 | JGI IMG/M metagenome (GOLD analysis project Ga0194131, IMG submission 148631) | Freshwater microbial communities from Lake Tanganyika, Tanzania - TA2015053 Kigoma Offshore 120m | ecosystem: Environmental > Aquatic > Freshwater > Lake | place: Tanzania: Lake... | reverse complement strand
CGAGCCGGATCCGGCGGCGGCGCGCCCGGCGGCGCCTCAGCGCTCGACCCTCCGCGCGCGCGGCCCGGTCGCCTTGCGCAGCGACAGGCGCACGGGCGATCCGGTGAAGTCGAAGACGCGCCGCAGCGACTTCACGAGATAGCGCTCGTACGAGAAGTGCACCTCGTCGGGGCGGTTCACGCGCAGCGCGAACGTCGGGGGCTCCACGCTCACCTGCGCCGCCGCCTGCAGCGTGAGCGGCGCGCCACCCACCGAGATCGGCCGCCGGTCGATCGCCTCGCGCACGACGCGCGTGACGTCCATGGCCGGCACGCGGCGGCGCGCCGCGCGCGCGACCTCGTCGATGGTCGTGAAGAGATCGTCGAGCCCCTCGCCGCGCAGCGCCGACGTGAAGCAGATCGGCGCGTAGTCGAGGAACGACAGGCGCTCGCGGATCTGCTCGATCACCTCGGCCTTGCGCACCATGCCCGGCGGGACGAGGTCCCATTTGTTGACGACGATCACGCTCGCGCGCCCGGCCTCGTGCGCGTACCCCGCGATGTGCGCGTCCTGCGCGGCGAGCCCTTCGCTGGCGTCGACGACGATCAGCGCGACCTGGCAGCGCTCGAGGCTCTTCAGCGCCATGACGACGGACAGCTTCTCCAGCGCCTCGCTCACGCGGCCCTTGCGCCGGATCCCCGCCGTGTCGACGAGCACGTACGGGCGGCCGTCGACCTCGATCGCCGTGTCGACGGCATCGCGCGTCGTGCCGGGCGCCTCGTGCACGAGCACCCGCTCGCCGCCGACCATCGCGTTGACGAGCGACGACTTGCCGGCGTTCGGCCGTCCGATGATCGCGACATGAGGGATTGGGGTCCTCGAGAGGGGTTTGGGGTCCTTCAGGTGTGGGGCCCCATGTTCAGAGGCGGGCCCCATGTCCAAAGGGCCTTGCTCCGGCTTCCGTAGCGGGGCGCGCGGCGCGCGGTCGCGCGCGATCTCGAGCAGCTCGCCGACGCCGCGGCCGTGCTCGGCGGACACCGGCACCGGCTCGCCGAGGCCGAGCGTGAAGAGCTCCGCGAGCGCGGCCGTCTGCGCGTCGCTCTCGACCTTGTTCGCGACGAGGATCACGGGACGCCCGCAGCGCCGGAGCAGGCCGGCGATCTCGAGATCGAGCGCGGTGACCCCGGCACGCGCGTCGACGACGAACAGCACGAGGTCCGCCTCCGCGATCGCGGCGTCGACCTGGCGCCGCACGGCCTCGATCAGCGGCTCGGTGGACAAGGGGTCGAAGCCGCCGGTGTCGATCGCCGTCGCCTGCCATCGCTCGAACGTCACCTGCCCGTAGAGGCGATCGCGCGTGACACCGGGCACGTCGCGCACGAGCGACTGGCGCCGCCCGACCAGGCGGTTGAAGAGCGTGGACTTGCCCACGTTCGGGCGCCCGACGATGGCGATGACGGGACGAACGAGCGTGCGGCCGCCGGCACTCACCGGCACAGCGCGTCGAGCAGCGCCCCCGGCGCCGGCGCGACGAGCGTGACGGCGGCGCCGAGGTCGCGCGCGAGGTCGGCGGGCGTGACGTCGTCGAGGAACACCCCGTCGCCGTCCCGCACGGTGACCGCGGGGATGAGCACCGCCTCGCCGAGGTCGCCACCCGCCGCGAGATGGCGCTGGATGTCGACGCCGGTGAGCAGGCCGGCGACGCCGATCCCACGCCCGAAGAAGTCGTTCGGCACGGCGGCGACGCGCGCCCGACCGCCGTCCTCCAGCGTGCCGACGAGTGCTCCGAGTCGCGGCGCGAACATCTCGCCGGTCACCACCGTCACGTCGCGGACGACGCGTCGCGTCCGGCGGCGCGCCAGCGAGCGCAGCCAGCCGTCCTCGAACCGGCGCACGAGCCCGATCCCGTCCTCGATCACCGGGAATCCTTCGTACGCGCCGGCGGGCGGCAGCGGACGATCGGCGAGCAGATACACCTCGTCGGCGAGGAACACGAAGCGGCTGCCGAGCGTGGCGGCGTAGTCGCGCTGCCAGGCGTCCACCGTGTCGACGAGCGCGCGCGCCTCGCGGGCGGTCAGCACGCGAAGCTCCGGCAGCCGCTGGCGATGACGCGTCAGCCCGACCGGCACGATCGCCGCCGTCGCGACGTGCGGATGGAGCGGCGCCAGCTCGCCGATCGTGCGCGCGAGGTGCGGCCCGTCGTTGAGGTCGGGACACAGCACGATCTGCGCGTGCACGCGGATGCGCGCCTTCGCCAGCCGCTCGAGCCGCGGCAGGATCTCGGCCGCGCGGCGCGGAGTACCGAGCAGCCGATGGCGGAGTGCCGGCTCGGTCGCGTGGACCGAGACGTAGAGCGGCGACAACCGCTGCTCGACGATGCGGTCGAACGCGGCGTCGTCGAGGTCGGTGAGCGTGATGTAGTTGCCGTGCAGGAACGACAGCCGGTAGTCGTCGTCCTTGACGTAGAGGCTGCGCCGCATGCCCTTCGGCAGCTGGTGGATGAAGCAGAAGACGCACGTGTTGGCGCAGGTCGCGATGTCGCCGGGACGCGGCGGCACCAGCTCCACGCCGAGATCGCCGCGCGCGCGGACGACCGTCAGCGGCCGGCGTCGTCCCTCGCGCTCGACGTCGAGCCGGAGCACGCCGTCCGACGCGTGGAACTGGAAGTCGATGGCGTCGCGCAGCGGCGTCCCGTTGACGGCGAGCACGCGATCCTGCGCGCGCAGACCGGCCGCGGCAGCGTCGCTCCCCGCACGAACCGCCGCGACCACGACGCCTTCGGCGCTACTGCAGGTAGAGGCGTTCATGCGACTCCTCGCGCTCGGCGTCCTGGGCGGCGTTGAGGAATCGCATGCCCTGCACGAGGTACTGCAGCCCCGAGATCAGCGTGAAGGCGGCCGTGAGCCAGAGCAGCGGCTCCGTCACGCGCCGGACACCCCAGTAGTAGCCGACGAGGCCGACGAGCACGGTGAGGACCTGGACGAACGTCGTGATCTTGCCGGCGCGCGTGGGCCGCGGGAAGACGCGCGCGCCGACCATGTGGATGAGCAGCGTGCCGAGCGCGAGAATCGCGTCGCGGCTCAGGACGACGACGGTGATCCAGAACGGGATCACCTTGAGGACGGTCAGCATGATGAACGACGCGGTGAGGAGGATCTTGTCGGCGAGCGGATCGAGGAACGCGCCGAGCCGGCTCTGCAGCCCGTGCCGCCGCGCCCACCACCCGTCGAGGAGATCCGTGAACGCCGCGGCCGCGAACACCAGGATGGCGGGCCCGGGCTTGCGGTAGGCGAGCAGAGTCACGAAGACCGGGACGAGCAGGATCCGGAGCACCGTGAGCCAGTTCGCGAGTCCCATGGGAGTCCTTCGAGTCTACTCCGCTTTGGCCACCGCGACGGTCGCCGAGGGACGCAGCGCGGTCTCGATCGCCGCGAGCAGGCTCTCGATCCCCTTGCCCGTCGCCGCCGAGATCGGCACGACGCGCGGGCGTGACACCATGAGGCGCTCGACGCTCTTGTCCGACTCCACGCGGTCCATCTTGTTCAGCACGAGGATGGTCGGCCGGTCGCGCACCTGGAGCTCGTCGAGCAGGCTCTCCACGGCCGCGAGGTGCTCCTCGAGTGCCCCCTGGCTCGCGTCGACCACGTGCAGGAGCACGTCCGCCTCGGCGAGCTCTTCGAGCGTCGCGCGGAACGCCGCCACCAGCTCGTGCGGCAGCTTGCGGATGAAGCCGACCGTGTCGGTGAGGATGAACGGCGTGTGGAACCCGGTCTCCACCAGCCGCGCCGCGGGGTCGAGCGTGACGAAGAGCTGATCGGCGGCGTGCAGCGACGCGCCGGTGAGCCGGTTCATCAGCGTGGTCTTGCCCGCGTTCGTGTAGCCGACGATCGCGACGACGGGGACGCCGTTACGGCGGCGGCCCTTGCGCTGCAGCCGCCGGTGGATCGAGACGCCTTCGAGGTCGCGCCGGATCTTCATCACGCGGCGCTGGATGATCCGGCGGTCGGATTCGAGCTGCGTCTCACCCGGTCCGCGGGTGCCGATGCCGCCGCCGAGACGCTCGAGGTGCTTCCACTGGCCCACCAGCCGCGGCATCAGGTACGTGAGCTGGGCGAGCTCCACCTGGAGCTTGCCTTCGGCGGTACGCGCGCGCTGCGCGAAGATGTCGAGGATGAGCGCGGTCCGGTCGATGACCTTCAGGCCGGTCGCCTCCGAGATGTTGCGCTCCTGCACGGGCGAGAGCGCGTCGTCGGACACGAACAGGTTGGCGCCCTTCGCTTTCGCGAGCTCGCCGATCTCCTCGATCTTGCCCCGGCCGAAGTAGAGCGCCGGTGTCGGGGCCGGGCGCTCCTGGACGACCTGCGCCACCACGTCGGCGCCGGCCGCGCCCGCGAGCGCCGCCAGCTCCGAGAGAGATTCCTCGACCTCGAACCGCCGCTGCTTCGGCAGCCGCACCGCGCCGATCACCGCCCGCTCTCGTCCGCGCCGCCCCGTCTCGTGCCCGTTCCGCCCGTTCTTCAGATGAGTCCTCCCTGGACATGGGGGCCACACAACTGAGGACCCCCAAACCCCCTCTGGTTCAAGACGCTCATGATGCGTGTCGCGCTCGTCTCCACGTCCTCGTCACCCGTCACGTCCAGCCACGCGACCTCCGGCTCGCGCGCGAACCACGTGTGCTGGCGCTTCGCGTAGCGCACGGTGTCGCGCTGCATGAGCCGGATCGCTTCGGCTTCCGCGAGCTCGCCGCGCACCACGCGGACGAACTCCCGATAGCCGATGCCCTGGAGCGCCGACAGTCGCGCGTCGTAGCCGCGCGCCAGCAGCGCCCGCACCTCGTCCATCAACCCGCCGCGCGCCATCGCCGCCGCGCGCGCTTCGAGCCGCGCGTTGAGCGCGCCCCGCTCCATCGTGAGCCCGACGAACGCGACGTCGTAGCCGTCCGCGCGCGTGTCACGCGCCGGACTCCACGCGCGCGCTTCCACGCCATGGCCCGCGCGCAGCTTTTCCAGCGCGCGAATCACCCGCACGTCGTCGTGCGGATGCAGCCGGCGCGCCACCGTCGGCGCCGTCCGCGCGAGACGCGCGTGCAGCGCTCCCCGTCCCTCGCGCGCGGCCACGGCGGTCAGCTCGTGACGGAACGCGAGGTCCGCCGGCGGCGCGGGGTCGAGCCCCCGCAGCAGCGCGCGAATGTAGAGCCCGGTGCCGCCCACCACCGCGGGGAGCTTGCCGCGCCGGTGGATGTCCGCGATCGCGGCGGCAGCGTCCTCGCGGAAGCGGGCGGCCTGATACCGGTCGTCCGGGTCGACCACGTCGATCAGGTGATGCCGGACCGCCGCGCGCTGCTCGGGCGACGGCTTGCCGGTGGCGACGTCCATGAACCGGTAGACCTGGCGCGAATCGGCGCTGACGACCTCGAGCGGCACGCGACGGCCCAGGGCGACGGCGGTGGCGGTCTTCCCGACGCCGGTGGGTCCCGCGATCACGAGCAGCGGCAGCGTCATCCGGTCCTTGGATCGTACCAACCGTTCACCAGGTGCGTTTGAGTTCCTTCCGCACGTCCGCGAGGGAAATCCGGCTCACCACGGGCCGGCCGTGCGGGCAGAAGAACGGCGTCGCGGTCGCGCCCAGGTCGGCGACGAGCCGCTCCATCTCCTCGCGCGCGAGCTCCGTGTTGGCCTTGATCGCCGCGCGGCAGGCGACGAACGCCAGCGCGCGATCCACCGTGGGCTCGCCGACCTTCGGGCCGGCGAGCTCGTCGAGCGCGGCTTCGATCACCCGGCGCGGCTCGTCCCCCTTCAGCAGGACGGGCACCGCCCGGAGGAGCACGGCCTCGCCGCCGAAGCCCTCCAGCGCGAATCCGAGGCGCTCGAGCGGCGGGCGCCACCGCTCGAGGAGCGCGCGCGCCGCGGGCGCCAGCTCGAGCGGCTGGGGGAACAAGAGCGTCTGCGAGGTCAGCGGGCCCGACGCGAGCTCCGCCTGCAGGCGCTCGAACAGCACGCGCTCGTGCGCGACGTGCTGGTCGAGGAAGAACACCTCCTCGTCGTTCGCCGCCACGATGAACGTGTCCTGCACCTGGCCGAGCACGCGGCCGAAGCGCGCGGGCGTGTACGGCGTCGGCGTCTCCGCGAAGAGCGCGGGCTGCGGCGCGCCGGTCTCGAAGGCGGTCGCCGGCGCGGATGCGGCCGCGGCGGGACTCTCGGGCGCGCGCAGCGACGGCATGACCGCGTCGCGCCGCAGCGCCGCGCCGACGGCCGCGACGAGCATCTCCTGCACCAGACGCGGGTGACGGAAGCGCACCCACGCTTTCGTCGGGTGCACGTTCGCGTCGACGTCGGCGGCCGGGAGCGCGATCGACACCGCGACGAACGGGAAACGGTCGCGCGGCAGCAGCGGACGATACGCGGCGAGCACCGCCTGGAAGAGCGTGGGATCGCGCACGGGGCGGCCGTTCACCGCGAGCATGACCTCCTCACGCCCGCCGCGCGTGAGATCCGGCGGGCTGACCCAGCCGTGCACGGTGATGCCGTGCTCGTCGCGCTGCACCTGGAGCAGCCGGCCGGCGACGTCGTAGCCCCAGATCGCGCCGAGCCGTTCGCGCAGGTCGGCCGCGCGCGGGGCCGTCAATGCCGCGCGTCCGTTGCTGATCGCGCGGAACTGGACCTCGGGCTGGGCGACCGCGAGCTGCGTGATCACGCGCAGCGACGCCGCCACCTCCGTCGGCCCCGCCTTCAGGAACTTCAGGCGCGCCGGCGTATTGAAGAAGAGGTCGCGTACCTCGACCGCGGTGCCGGCGTCGCACGCGACGCCGAGGCGCTGCGTGATCGCGCCGCCCTCCCCCGCCACGCGTGTGCCGTCCTGGCCACCGCCGCGTGCGCGCGTCGTCACCGTGAAGCGCGACACCGCGCAGATCGCGGGCACGGCTTCGCCGCGGAAGCCGAGGGTGGCGATCGCGTCCAGGTCCTCGTCCGTGGCGAGCTTCGAGGTCGCATGGCGCTCGAGCGCCAGCGCGAGCTCCTCGGCGCTCATGCCGAAGCCGTCGTCGGTGACGCGCACGAGCGTCGCGCCGCCGTCACGCAGCTCCACGGTGATCGCGCGCGCGTCGGCGTCGAGCGCGTTCTCGACCAGCTCCTTGACGACGGACGCCGGCCGCTCGACGACCTCGCCGGCAGCGATCTTGTTGATCAGCGCCTCCGGCAGCCTCCGAATGCGGCCGATCGTCATGTCTGTCGCGCCTGCCACTTCGCGAGCAGGTTCAACGCCTCGATCGGCGTGACGTGCGCGAGGTCGAGGTGCGCGAGCTCGGTCACGATCGGGTCGCGCGGCGCGACGAACAGCCCGAGCTGCTCGGCGTCGGCGACGTCGGCGCGCTGGTTGCCGGTGGCTTCCAGCTCCGCGAGGAGCGCCTTCGCGCGGGCGATGACCGGCGCCGGCAGCCCGGCGAGGCGCGCCACCTGGATTCCGTAGCTCCGATCGGTAGATCCGGCGCGGACCTTGTGGAGGAAGATGATCTCGTCGTTCCACTCCCGGACGGCGACGTGGAAGTTACGGACGCCGGCGAGCCGATCCGCGAGCTGCGTCAGCTCGTGGAAGTGCGTCGCGAAGAGGACCTTTGGACTCGCGGGCCCGGGGCGGTCCATGAACTCGCGGGCTCCCGGCGGCTCTGCCGCCGCCCGCTCGCGTGGCCCACCACCGCACGCATCGTGGAGCGCCTCCACCACCGCCCACGCGATCGCGAGCCCGTCGAAGGTCGAGGTGCCCCGGCCGACCTCGTCGAGCAGCACGAGGCTGCGCGGCGTGACGTTGTTGAGGATCGTCGCGGTCTCCACCATCTCCACGAGGAAGGTCGACTGCCCCCGGCTCAGGTTGTCCTGCGCCCCGACGCGCGTGAAGAGCCGATCGACCACGCCGATGCGCGCCTCGCGCGCGGGGACGAAGGCGCCCATCTGCGCCATGAGCACGATGTGGCCGGTCTGACGGAGGTAGACGGACTTGCCGGCCATGTTCGGGCCCGTGAGGATGACGATCCGCGCGGCGTCGTCCAGCGCCAGGTCGTTCGCGGTCACCGGCGCCTCGGCGCGCGCCTCCAGTACGGGATGGCGCCCCTCGGTGATGACCAGGGCGTCGCCGCGATCGACCACCGGCCGCACGTGGCCGCGCACGTGGGCGACCTCCGCGAGCGCCGCGAACACGTCGAGGCGCGCGAGCGCGCGCGCGGTGGCGAGCAGCGCGACCGCGTGCCCGGCCACGCGGCGGCGCACGTCGTCGAAGAGGTCGTACTCGAGCCTGCGGCGGCGCTCGTCCGCCCCGAGCACCTTCGCTTCGTACTCCTTCAGCTCGGTGGTCACGTAGCGCTCGGCGCCCGCGAGCGTCTGCCGCCGCACGTAGTCGTCGGGGACGCGCGCCGCCTGCGCGTGCGTGACCTCGATGCCGTAGCCGAAGACGCGGTTGAACCGGACGCGGAGGCTGCCGATGCCGGTCCGCGCGCGCTCGCGCTCCTCGAGGCCGGCGATCCACTCGCGCGCCTCGCGCGCCTCGGTGACGATCGCGCCGAGGCGCTCGTCCCATCCCTCGCGGATCAAGCCGCCGTCGTGGAGCGTCAGCGGCGGCTCGTCCTCCAGGGCGTCGTTCAGCAGGGCGCGCACGTCGGCCAGCGGTGCGATCTCTTCGCGTGCCGTCTCGAGTAGCGCGGTGGCGGGGACGGCGGATCGGGAGGGCGTATCGGCTCCTGTCCTCGCAGAGCCTGCGGTTGTCGCCGACCCGCCCTCCCGATCCGCCGCCCCCGCTACCGCCCCGCCCGGGGCGTTACCGATGGGACCGCTCAGCGCAGCGCACGCCCTTCGGATGTCGTCCAGAGGGTCAAGGCACGTCCGGAGGCCTACCAGGTCGCGCGCGTGTGCCAAGCCCAGGATCGCGCGGCTCGTGAGACGCTCGAGATCGCCGACGCGGCGGAGGAGGCGGCGAAGCTGGTCGCGCACCGCGGGCGCCTCGACCAGCGCGGCGATCGCGTCCTGTCGCGCGCGGATGGCATCCGGATCGAGGAGCGGCCGCAGCATCCACTGGCGGAGGAGGCGCGCGCCCATCGGCGTCACGGTCTCGTCCAGCACGCCGAAGAGCGAGCCGCGCGCACCGCCGGCGCTCGCCTCGATCAGCTCCAGGGTCACCACCGCCGTCGCATCCAGCGCGAGCGCGTCACCGGTGTGCAGGCGCTGCAGCCGCGTGAGGTGCCCGAGCGCGTCGCCCTGGGTCGCTCGGAGATAGCCGAGCGCCCCCGCGGCCGCCTGCAGCCCGACGGTGAGCCCGCCGACGCCGAACGGCTCGAGACTGCTCACGCCGAAGTGTGCGCACAGCTCGGCACCGGCGCGGCGGCCGCCGAAGCTCGCGGCGTCCGTGAAGCTCAGCGTCGCGCCGGTCGCCGTGAGCCGCGCGAGCAGGTCGGTCGCCTCGCGCAGCGACTCCGGCAGCACGATCTCGGACGGCCGGCGCAGCAGCGCGGCGGCGAGCACGCCGTCGTCCGCGGCCGTGTCCTCGCCCGCCCAGAACTCGCCGGTCGAGACGTCGACGAGCGCGACGCCCGTCCCTTCACGCGCGCGAACGACCGCGAGCAGGAAGTTGTTCGTGCCGCCCGCGAGGTACGCGGTGTCGGTCACCGTGCCCGGCGTGACCACGCGAACCACTTGCCGGCGCAGGAGCTTCTTGCCCTTGCCCGGCGCCTCCATCTGCTCGCAGATCGCGACCTTCTGCCCCGCCTGGATCAAGCGCGCGATGTAGCTCTCCGCCGCGTGGTGCGGGATGCCCGCCATCGGCGCGCCTTGCCGCGAGGTCAGCGTGATCGACAGGATCCTGGCACCCCGCTCGGCATCCTCGAGGAACAGCTCGTAGAAGTCGCCGAGCCGGAACAGCAGCATGAAGTCGGGATACCGCTGCTTGAGCTCGCGGTACTGCGTCATCATCGGCGTGAGCGCGGGATCAGGCATGGAGGCGGCTCCGCAGACGCTCCCACGTCCGGTCGATGGTCTCCGGCAGCACGCGCGTCTCGCCGACGCTCGTCATGAAGTTCGCGTCGCCGGCCCAGCGAGGGACGACGTGGATGTGCAGGTGCTCGGCGATGCCCGCGCCGGCCACCGCACCCTGGTTGATCCCGATGTTGTAGCCCTGCGGCCGGTACTCGGCGTCGATCGCGGCGACGGCGCGCTGCACGAGCGTCATCGCGTCGGCGAGCTCTTCAACGCGCGCGTCGGTCACGGCGCCCACGTGCCGCGTCAGCGCGACCATGAGGTGCGCGGAGGCGTAGGGGTACGCGTTCAGCAGGACGAAGGCGTGCGCGCCGCGGCTCAGGACGATGTGCGCGCGGTCGTCGGTGGTCGTGGACGCGTCGCAGAAGACGCAGCCGGCGGGGGCCTTGCTGGCGCCGACCCAGGCCATGCGCCACGGCGCCCAGAGGCGTCTCACGCCGTCGCGCCGGAGGCGCGCCCGTGAGACTCAGCCCTCAAGCGTTCACGAGCTCGCGCAGGCGCTTGCCGACCTTGAAGAAGGGAACGCGCTTCTGCGGAACGTCGACGCTCGAGCCGGTCTTCGGATTGCGGCCCTTGCGCGAGTTCCGGTGGCGGATGCGGAAGCTGCCGAAGCCGCGCAACTCCACCTTGTCGCCCTTGGCCAGGGCGTCGGTGATGTTGTCGAAGATCGTGTTGAGGATGGTCTCCGTCTCCTTCTTCGTCAGATTGGAGAGCTTGGAGACCTCGTCGATCAGATCCGCTTTCGTCATCGTCGGCTCCGTGGCCCGAGGCGGGCAACCGAGGGGCACGCTAGCACGCCGCCGTCGAGAATGTCAACCGGAGCAAGGAGTTACAAGCCACCGGGTCGGCTCAATCCATCAGGTACAAGAGCGTGCGGAAGGTCGGGAGGCCGGGCGCCGCCCCTAGACCGGGCAGATGGAAGCCGATCTGGCTCCGCACGAGGTCGAAGATCGAAAACCGCTTCGTCGGGCGGATCACCGCGGGCGGCAGCGGCAGCCCCGCGAGCTTCGCCGCCTCGTTCACCGCGTCCTCGAGGCTCCCGAGCGTGTCGACCATCCTGAGGTCCTTCGCCTGCACGCCCGAGAACACGCGGCCGTCGGAGAACTTCACCACGTCGGCGCGGTCGAGCTTGCGCCCCTGCGCGACGGCGTCGATGAACTGCGCGTGGACGTCGTCGAGCAGCGTCTGCAGCACGCGCCGCTCTTCCGCCGTCATCGCGCGCGAGAAGCTGCCGAGGTCCTTGTAGCTCCCCGCCTTCACGACGACGTACTCGACGCCGACCTTCTTGAAGAGATTCTCGACGTTCGCCATCTGCATGATCACGCCGATGGAGCCGGTGAGCGTGCCGGGGTTCGCGAAGATCCGGTCCGCGGCGACCGCGGTGTAGTAGCCGCCGGAGGCCGCGACCGAGCCGAGCGACGCGACCACGGGCTTGCCCGCCTCGCGCACGCGCATGAGCGCCTGGTGGATCTCCTGCGTGGGGCCGACGACGCCACCGGGGCTGTTGATCCGGATCACGACGGCCTTGATCTGAGGATTCTCGCGGTGCGCGCGCAGCTCGCGGACCAGGTCGTCGACCTCGAGGATCATTCCTTCGACTTCGACGATCGCCACTCGCGGCCCGAAGAGCGCCTGCCCGCCCGCGTCCCCGCGTCGGGCCGAACCGAGCATGAGGAAGAGCGCGGCCACGCCGACGTAGATGACGACGGTGGCCGCGAGGACCCTGGCGGCCCTACTCTTCATCGTCGTAGTCGTACTCCCGGCTCTTGCCGCGCTTGCCGCGCCCGCGTCCGCCGGCGCCGCCGAAGTCCGCGGGCGGCTCCATCGCCGCCGCGTGCGCGAGCTCCTTCAGGCTGAGCCCGATGCGGCGCTCGTTCGGATCCACGCGGATGACCAGGAGCGTGAGCTCGTCGCCCACGTTCACCAGGTCTTCCGGCCGGTTCACCGGGCGGTGCGACATCTGCGAGATGTGGAGCAGCCCGTCGACGCCCGGCTCGAGCTCGACGAAGGCGCCGAAGTCGGTGAGGCGCACGACCTTGCCCGTCACGCGCGAGCCCATGGGAAAGCGCTGCGAGACGGTCGACCACGGGTCGGGCTGGAGCTGCTTGAGCCCGAGCGAGATGCGCTTGTTCTCGCGGTCGATCGACAGGATCACCGTGTCGAGGTCCTGGCCCTTCTTGAGGATCTCCGAGGGATGCGCGACGTTGCGCGTCCACGACATGTCGGAGATGTGCAGCAGGCCGTCGACGCCGGCCTCGAGCTCGATGAACGCGCCGAAGTCGGTGAGGTTGCGCACGCGCCCGGCCACCTGCGTGTTGGGACGGTACTTCTCCTCGATCGTCGTCCACGGGTCGGGCTCGACCTGCTTCATGCCGAGCGAGATGCGCTTGGCCCGCTTGTTGACGTCGAGCACGATCACGCCGACCTCGTCGCCCACGTTGACGATCTTCGAGGGATGGCGCACGCGCCGGCTCCACGACATCTCGGAGACGTGCACGAGCCCTTCCACGCCGGGCTCGAGCTCCACGAACGCGCCGTAGTTGGTGAGGCTCACCACGCGCCCGGTCGTCTTCGTGCCCGGGGCGTAGGTCTGCTCCACGCGCTCCCACGGGTCGGACGACTTCTGCTTGTAGCCGAGCGAGACGCGGCCGCTCTCGCGGTCGAAGTGGAGCACCACGACCTCGACCTGGTCGCCGACGTTGAAGATCTCCGAGGGATGGCCGACGCGGCCCCAGCTCATGTCCGTCACGTGCAGCAGGCCGTCGATGCCGCCGAGGTCGATGAAGGCGCCGTAGTCCGTGATGTTCTTCACGGTGCCGCTGAGGGTCATGTTCTCCGCGAGGACCTCCATCGTGTGCTTCTTCTTCTCCTCGCGCTCTTCCTCGAGCACGGTGCGGCGCGAGAGCACGACGTTGCCGCGGCGGCGGTTGAGCTTGATGACCTTGGCGCGGATGCTCTGGCCGACCATCGAGGTGAGGTTCTTCACCGGGCGCAGGTCGACCTGCGAGCCCGGGAGAAACGCCTTGACGCCGACGTCCACCGCGAGGCCGCCCTTGACGACCTCGATCACGCGACCTTCCACGGGGGCGCCCTTCTCGTACGCGCGCGTGATGGCGTCCCAGACCTTGATCTTGTCGGCCTTGTCCTTCGAGAGGACGATCAGGCCTTCGCTGTCTTCCTTAGCCTCGAGGTAGACCTCGATCTCCTCGCCGACCTTCGGCAGGTTCCCGCGGAACTCGTCCACGGGGATCGTGCCCTCGCTCTTGTAGCCGACGTCGACGAGCACCTCGCCGGTGCCCACGTGCACGACACGGCCGCGGACGACCTCGCCTTCCTCGAACTCGTTGGTGGCGGTGCCTTCCCTGAACCAGTCTTCCATGCGTTCCTCGGCCTGCTCGTGGCCACCCTCCTTTCGCAGGTTGCCGAGGGGTTTCCGTTCATCCTTCTCCGCCATGCCGCGCGTTCCTCCAGACAGTATTTTGCTACCGAACGTGCATCACGTGCTGCTGTTGGCCCATCAAGCGGCCGATGGCCGCCATCATCTCGCGGCTGACCGCCTCATAGTCCGTCTCACGCCCTTCCGCGTCCCTGCGCTCGAAAACCATCGGCGGCCCGAACGTCACCACGACCTTCGTCGGGCGCGGGAAGCGCCGGCCGCGCGGCCACGCGCGGCCGGCGCCCCGGATCAGGACCGGCACCACGGGGGCGCCGCTCAGGACCGCCAGCATGCCCGCGCCGGGCTTCGGCTCGCGCAGCGAGCCCTCGGGCCCGCGCGTGCCTTCCGGGAACATCAGCAGCACGCCGCCCTCCTGGAGGATGCGCAGTGCCGTCCGGAGCGCGCTCGCGTCCGCGCCCTCGCGCCGCACCGGACGCGCGTTGAGGCGCCGGATCAGCGGGCCGAGCAGCGGCACGCGGAACAGCTCCTCCTTCGCCATGAACGAGAGCGGCCTCGGCGACATCCCGCCCACGAGCGGCGGGTCGAGGAAGCTCGAATGGTTCGCGACCATCAGCACCGGCCCGCGCGCGGGGATGTGCGGGGCACCCCGGCCTTCGAGGCCGAAGAGCAGGCGCAACAGCGCCACGACGAGCGGCTTCAGGATCGCGTACAGCACCGGATCCGCTCCACGGCTTCGAGCATCGTCGCCACCACGTCGTCCGTCGACCGCTCGGACGTGTCCACTTCGATCGCGTCGTCCGCCTTCTTCAGCGGCGCCAGCGTGCGTGTGCGGTCCTGCGCGTCGCGCACCATGATCTCGGCGCGCACCGCGTCCAGGGGCACCGTGCGGCCCGCCGCCGCCAGCTCCATCTGGCGCCGCCGCGCGCGCGTCTCGATCGACGCGTCGAGGAAGAACTTCACCTCGGCGTCCGGACACACGACGGTGCCGGTGTCCCGGCCCTCGAGCACCACGCCGCCCGCCGACGCGAGCCGCCGCTGCAAGGGCGTGATCGCCTCGCGCACCGGCGCGAGCGCCGTGATGCGCGACGTCAACGCGCCGATCTCGGGGCTGCGGATCTCCGACGTCACGTCGCGCCCGTCGACGAGGAACCGGTCGTCGTCGACCGTGACCGTGACCGACTTCAGGTGGCGGGCGATCGCCGCCGCGTCGTCGGCGTCGATCCCGGCCTGCGCGACGCTCCACGCGACCGCGCGATACATCCCGCCCGTGTCGAGCAGCCGATAGCCGAGCCGCGCCGCGAGCAGGCGGGCCACCGTGCTCTTGCCCGCGCCCGCGGGCCCGTCGATCGTCACCACGGGCTCCCGTCCCGACTTTTCGATCATGACGGCAGCGTCTCGCGCGCGGTCTTGATCCGGGCCAGCGCCGCCTCGACCTTCGCCGGGTCGCCGTCCTCGATGACACGCTCGAGGTCGTCGAGCGCGCGGCGGAAAGCCGCGACCGCCTCGAGCAGCGGCGCGCGGTTCGTCAGGAAGATCTCCTGCCACATCACGGGGTCGCCCGCGGCGATGCGCGTGGTGTCCCGGAATCCGCGCGCGGCGACGGCAAGCGCGCCCGCCGCCTCGCGCGCGACGGCGTCCATGAGCGCGCACGCGACGAGATGCGGCAGATGGCTCACCGCAGCCACGGCGGCGTCGTGCGCGTCGGGCGGGAGCTCCATCACGCGCGCGCCGCAGCGCTCCCAGAACGCGGTCACGGTCTTCACCGCGCCATGCCCGCTCGCCTCGCCCGGCGTCACGACGACCAGCGCCCCCTGGAAGAGGTCGGCGCGCGCGACCGCGTAGCCGCTCTTCTCCGAGCCCGCCATCGGATGGCTCCCCACGAACGTGCGCGGCGCGCGCCGCGCGAGCTCGTCGGCGGCCCGCACGATCGCGCCCTTCGAGGAGCCCACGTCGGTGACGATCGCGTCGCGGGGAACGTCGTCCCAGATCCGCTCGAGCAGCGTCTCGATGGCGCGCACGGGCGCGCCGAGGATGATGAAGTCGGCGTCGCGCAGCCCGTCGGCGAGGTCGGTCGTCGCGCGATCGAGCGCGCCGTCGTCGACCGCCGCCCGCATGCGCCCCATGTCCCGTCCGATCCCGATCACCTCGCGCGCGACTCCGCGCGCCCGCGCCGCCTTGGCCACGGAGCCGCCGAGCAGACCGACGCCGACGATGGCGAGGCGCCGGATCACGCGCGCTTGCCTCCGAGCACGGCGCGCAGGCCCTTGATGAGCCGGCGGTTCTCGTCGGGCGTGCCGATCGTGATGCGGAGCGCGGTCTCCATCCCGAACGGGGTCAGCGGGCGCACGATGACGCCCTCGTGCAAGAGCCTCTGGTAGATGTCGGCGGCGCTGCGGCCGACGTCGACGAGGATGAAGTTCGCGCGCGACGGGACGTACTTCACGCCCAGCGTCTTGAACTCCTCGTAGAGGTAGGCCTTCCCCGCCTCGATCATCCGCACGCACTCGACCACGTGGTTGTCGTCGTCGAGCGCCGCGAGCGCCGCCGCCTGGCCCAGCGCGTTCACGTTGAAGGGCTGGCGGATGCGATTCATCAGCGCCATCGCGTCGGCGTCGGCGATCCCGTAGCCGATGCGCAGCCCCGCGAGGCTCGCCGCCTTCGAGAACGTCCGCAGCACGATGACCTTGCGGCCCTGCCGCACCTGGTTGAGCGTGTCCGGGAAGTCGCGGCCCTGCGCGAACTCGATGTACGCCTCGTCGAAGACGACGATGGTGCGCTCGGGTACGCGGGCCATGAAGTGGTCGACCTCGTCCGCGGTCACGATCGTCGCCGTCGGGTTGTTCGGGTTGGCGATGAAGACGATCTTCGTCTGCGGCGTGATCGCGCGCGCCATCGCTTCCAGGTCGATTCGCGAGTCGCGCAGCATCACCATCACGCGGATGCCGCCGACGGCCTGCACGATCATCGGGTAGACGACGAACGACGGGTGCGGCACCACGGCCTCGTCGCCGGGGCGCATGAACGCGCGCACCACCAGCTCGATCAGGTCGTTCGAGCCGTTGCCGAGCATGACCTGGTCGGGCGTGAAGCCGTGCTTCTTGGCCACCGCCTGGCGGAGGTAGAACGCGCTGCCGTCCGGATAGCGGTTGAGCTGCGAGAGCGCCGCGATGATCGCCTGCTGCACGCGATCGGAGGGGGGCAGCGGGTTCTCGTTGGACGCGAGCTTGATGGCGTCGTGGATGCCGAGCTCCCGCTCGAGCTCCTCGACGGGCTTCCCGGGCTCGTAGGGCGCGATCCCGAGGATGTGATCGTTCGCGAGCGCCTCCCACTGCGTGTGCATGCCCTCTCCTTACGCCGCGGGGTACGACCCGAGCACCTTCAGGAACAGCGTCCGCCCGCGCACGTCGGCGAGGGCGGACTCCACGGCGGGGGTGTCCCGGTGTCCTTCGAAGTCGACGAACATCACGTAGTCCCACGGCCGCTGGCGCGCCGGCCGCGATTCGATCTTGGTCAGGTTGATGCCCCGCTGCGCGAACGGATCGAGGATCGCGTGCAGGGCGCCGGGCGTGTTCGGCATCGCGAAGAGGATCGACGTCTTGTCGCGACCCGTCGGGCCGACAGGCCGGCGGCCGATCACGAGGAAGCGCGTGGCGTTGGACCGGTTGTCCTCGATGCGCGCGCGCAGCACCGGCACGCCGTACATCTTCCCGGCCAGGTCCGAGGCGATCCCCGCCACCGACGGGTCGCCCGCCGCGATCTCCACCGCCGCCGCCGTCGACGTCGTCTCCTCGGTCGACACGTCGGGCAGGTGCTCCGCCAGCCACCGCCGGCACTGCGCGAGCCCCTGCGGATGCGACAGCACGCGCTTGATCTCGCCGAGGTCCCTCGCGCGCGAGTGTAGGTGCTGCGCGATGTCGAGGTAGCACTCGCCGCAGATCACGACGTCGGAGTCGACGAGCCGGTCGAGCGTGACGTTCACCGCGCCCTCGGTGCTGTTCTCCACCGCCACGACGCCGTACTCGGCGTGGCCGCGCTCGACGTCGTCGAACACCTCGTTGAACGAGCGGCACGGCCGGTACACCGCGGACTCGCCGAAGCGCTGCAGGGCAGCCTGGTGGGTAAACGTGGCGAGCGGGGCGAGGAACGCGACGGTGAGCGGGGCCTCGAGCGCGCGGCACGCCGAGAGGATCTCGCGCCAGATCGCGCGGGCCATCTCCTCGGTCAGGGGCCCGGCATTGCCCTCCGCGACCCGCCGGAGCACTTCGGCCTCACGCTGCGGCGAATAGACAGGCGCTCCCGAGTGCCGTTTGAGGTCTCCGATCTTGAGAGCGGCCTCGGCGCGTTGGTTGAGGAGGTGGAGGATCTGGTTGTCGAGGTTATTGATCCTGGAACGCCATTCGTCCAGGTCCATGAGGACTCCTGCCGGCCTGTCGCTTGGGAATGGGGCATTATACAACCCCCGTCCGCAGCTGCGCCACCTCGCGGGGGGTCAAGACCCGCCACTCCCCGGGGCGCAGGCGGCCCAGCGCGATCGGGCCGAAAGCGACGCGCCGCAGTCGTACCACCCGATGCCCGAGCGCCTCGCAGAACCGCTTCACCTCGTGCTTGCGCCCCTCGGTGAACGTCAGCGAGAGCCGCGTGGTCCCGCGCTCTCCGCGCCCCAGCGGCTCGACGGCCAGCGGTGACGCCGGCCCGTCGTCGAGCGTGACCCCACGGCGCCACCGCGGGAGATCGCCCGGACGCACGATGCCCTCCACCTCCGCCTCGTAGACGCGCGGCACGGCGTAGCGCGGGTGGATCAGCCGATGCGTGAGCGCTCCGTCGTTCGTGAGCAGCAGCACGCCTTCGACGTCGGCGTCGAGACGGCCGACGGGATAGAGCCGCACGTCGCCGGGCACGAGGTCGGTGACGACGGGACGCCCCTGCGGATCGCGCACGGTGGTGACGTAGCCGCGCGGCTTGTGGAGGAGCAGATACCGGAGCGCCTCGGAGCGAGGGAGCGGGCGACCGTCGACGGTGACGACGTCGACGTCCGGATCGGCCAGCGTCGCCAGCTCACGGGTCACGACCCCGTTGATGGCGACGCGGCCCTCGGTGATGAGGCGCTCAGCCCCCCGCCGTGACGTCAGCCCCGCTTGGGCCAGGACCTTGTTCAGCCGGAGCTTTGCCATCGGCACCGCCCTCGAGCGCGGGAATGAGGAGCTCGCCCTCGACCTTCGGCAGGTCGCCGAGGTCGCGCAGCCCGAACGCGACCAGGAACTCGCGCGTCGTCTCGTAGAGGAAGGGGCGGCCCGGCGCCTCCTTGCGTCCGCCGATGCGGACGAGGCGCCGCTCCATGAGGCTCTCGAGCACACCCTCGGAGTTCACGCCGCGGACCGCGTCGATCTCCGGGCGCGAGACCGGCTGCTTGTACGCGACGATCGCGAGCGCCTCGAGCGAGGCGCGCGAGAGGCGCACGCGCGTGCGGGCGCGCGCGAGGCGGACGAGCCACGGCGCCAGCTCCGCGCGCGTGACCATGCGGTAGCCGCCGCCGACCTCCTGGATGCTCAGCGCGCGGTTCTGCTCCTCGTAGCGGGTCTTGAGCTCGTCGACGAGCGCGCGCGCCGCCGCCACGTGCTCGAGGTCGAGGACCTCGCGAATGCGCTCGGCCTCGAGCGGCGCGTCCGACGCGAACAAGAGAGCCTCGACCACGTCGATTTGTTCCGCCATTCTGGCTCCTATGGGGGGTCCGAGACGGACCCCCCAAGCCCCCCACGCTCCGGGTCCGGAGTGAATCCGGACCCTCCGCGACTGCCAAGGGTCTCGAGGTTTTCGATCGGGAAGGACATCTCCGTCTGCTGGCGTTCCAGCACGATTTCTCCGAAGAGCTCCGTCTGCTGCGCGCGGATCCGGCCCTGACGCACGAGCTCGAGCACCGCGAGGAGCGTCGTCACCACGTCGGCGCGCCGGCGCTCGCCGCCCGCGAGGGTGGAGAACAGCATCGACCACGTGTCGCGCAGCAGCGTGAGGATCTCGGTCATCCGCTCGAGGACCGAGGGTGGGTTGGGCTCGATCTCGCGCGGCTTGCGGCGTGCCTGTTCCTCGATGAGACGCGCGAGCGAGCGCTCCAGCAGGTGCACGCTCAGGTCTTCGAGCGGGATGTCGTCCGCCGACGGCAGCTGGCTGCCCGGCCGGCCCCACGAGAGCGCCTGCGCGGCCTCGCGCTCGGCGAGCAGCCCGCCCAGCGCCTTCACGCGCGCGTACTCGCGCAGCCGCTCTTCCAGCTCCTGCTTGAGCGCGAGCGCGTCGTCGTCGAGCTCCTCGACCGCGTTCTCGTCCGGCGGCACCAGCAGCTTGGACTTCAGGTAGATGAGCGTGGCCGCCATCACGAGATAGGCGCCCGCGGTCTCGAGGTCGCGGAACTCGACCGCCTCGAGGTGCGCGAGGTACTGGTCGGTGATCGTCCGCACCGGCAGCGCGGCCAGATCGATCTCGTTGGTGCGGCAGAGATGCAGGAGGAGGTCGAGCGGGCCTTCGAAGTCACCGACCCGGAGCGTGAGATCATCCGACGCCGGAGTGATGCCCGTCACGGCGCGAGCCGCACTTTCGATCGCACCTCGTCCATCGTGCGCTGGGCCTCCACTCGCGCGCGGCGCGAGCCGTCATGGATGATGTCGACGATGCGGTCGGGCTTCTCGACGAACGCCTGGCGGCGCTCGCGGATCGGCGCGAGCGCGGGGAGCATGTGCTTCAGGAGCACGTCCTTGCAATCGAGACAGCCGATGCCCGCCGTGCGGCAGCCGGTCGCACACGCCTCGCGGTCGCCGTCGGTCGTGAAGATCTTGTGCAGGTCGAACACGGGGCAGACGTCCGGGTTGCCGGGATCCGCACGGCGCTTGCGCGCCGGGTCCGTCATCATCGGCTTGACCTTCTTCACCACGTCGCCGGCCGTGTCGGAGAGATAGATCGCGTTGCCGTACGACTTCGACATCTTGCGGCCGTCGGTGCCCGGCACCTTCGGGATCTCGGTCAGCTTCGCGTCGGGCTCGGGGAAGACCTGGCCGAACGTGTTGTTGAACCGCCGCGCGACCTCACGCGTGAGCTCGACGTGCGGCACCTGGTCGATGCCGACCGGCACCCACCTCGCCTTGTAGATGAGGATGTCGGCCGACTGGAGGAGCGGATAGCCGAGCAGCCCGTAGGACGGCGAGGCGATCTCCTGCTGCTCGATCCGCTCCTTGTACGTCGGCACGCGCTCCAGCCAGCCCACGGGCGTCACCATCGAGAACAGCAGGTGCAGCTCCGCGTGCTCGGGCACGAGCGACTGCGCGAACAGCGTGCAGCGCTGCGGATCGAGGCCCGCGCCGAGCCAGTCGGCGAACATCTCGATCGTCTGCGCGGGGACGTCGCCGCGGTCCTCGGCGTGGTCGGTGAGCACGTGCCAGTCCGCGGAGAAGTAGAAGCACTCGTAGGCGTCCTGCATCCGCACCCAGTTCGCGAGCGCGCCGAGGTAGTTGCCGAGGTGCAGGTTTCCCGTCGGGCGCATGCCCGACAGCACGCGGTCTTTCATCGGTGGCTCTTCTCCCAGATTTTCGCGGAGCGAACGAAGACATAGTACGCGTAGAGCACCGCCAGCAGGAAGCCTCGCCACCCGTCGAGGAAGCCCCGGTGGAGGACGTACATCGACAGGAAGCGGCCGAGCGGTGCCGACACGAGCTCGCTCGCGTGGAAGGTCCGGCCGCTGCGCGCCCACTCCTCGGCCGCGAGCGTCGAGTAGCGGTCCGCGCGCCGGAGGAAGTCGCTCACGTCACGGTAGCTGTGATGGAGGAGCGGCGTGCCCAGCCGTCCCACCGGCCCATCGACCGTGACCGACTCGTGCACGGCACGCTCCGCGAAGCGTCCGCGGCCGCGCCGGAACAGCCGGAGCTGCCAGTCCGGATAGAGACGCCCGTGACGGATGAAGCGCCCCCACATCATGTTCCGCCGCGCGAGCCGGAAGCCCGCGAATCCTCCGGGATTGGCGAGCACCGCGGCGATCTCCGCGCGAAGCTCGGGCTCGACCTGCTCGTCGGCGTCGAGGGACAGGATCCACTCGCCGGTCGCGCGGTCGATCCCGTAGTTCTTCTGCGCCGCGAAGCCGGACCACGGCCGCACGACCACGTGATCGGTGTACTCGCGCGCGAGCGCCACGGTCTTGTCGTCCGACCCCGCGTCGACGACGACGATCTCGTCGGCCCACGCCACGCTCGCGAGACACTCGCGGATCCGATCCTCCTCGTTGAGCGTGATCACGACGACCGAGACGCTCACGCGGTCGCCTCCAGCGCCGCCGTCACGGCGGCGAGCACGTTCGCGACCGGGATGGACGCGAGCCGCCCGTCCGGGCTCTGGATCACCCGGTTGGCCTCCCCGTACGGGCCGTTGCGCGCGCCCGAGGTGGGGCCGTAGAGGCCGATGCACGGCGTGCCGACGGCCGCCGCCAGGTGCAAGGGGCCGGTGTCGCAGGCGACCATGAGGTGCGCGCGCCGCGCCAGCGCGATGGCGTCCCGCAGGCTCGTCGGGAGCGCGACCACCGCGCCTCCGGGGCCTTCCGCGATCGTGCGCGCATCCGTCTCCTCGCCGGGCCCCCACAGGACGACGACCCGCACGCCCGGCTCGTCGGCGAGCCGCCGCGCCACCGCGCGGAAGTTCTCCGTCGGCCAGCGCTTGGCCGCGTGCGCGGCGCCGGGATTGAGCAGGACCAGGCGATCGTGCGGCTTGATGCCGTGCGCGGAGAGGAACTCCTCCACGCGCAGGTCGGCGGGCACGTCGTGCGGCACGGCGAACTCGACGCGGGGATTCTCGAGGCCGAGGGGCCGGAGAATCGTGAGGTATTGCTCGACCACGTGCCGCGCGCCGGCGGGCGGCCGCACACGCTCGTTGACGAAGATCCCGCTCATCCATTCGCGGCGAAAGCCGCTGGCGAAGCCGACGCGCCGGCGCGCGCGCGTCAACGCCGTCAGGACTCCGCTCTTGAGCAGGCCCTGCAGGTCAAGCGCGATCGCGAAGCTGCCGGCGCGCAGCGCACGCGCGACGGCCATCGCTTCGCGCATCGCGGTGCGCCCCGCCCGCTCGCGGCGCCAGCCGCGGGTGTCGGCGACGATGACCTCGTCGATCGCCGGGTGGCCGTAGAGCAGCGTCGCCTCCCGCGCTTCCGCGACCCACGTCACGCGCACCGCCGGCCACCGCTCCTTGAGCGCGCTCGCGACGGGCAGCGCGTGCACGACGTCGCCGATCGACGAGAGCTTGACGATGGCGACTCTCATTCGGGCGACCTCACCGCCGGAAACGCTCCACGATCGTCGCGATCAGGTCGCGCGTGGCGTGCCGCTTCGGGTCGCCGGTGATCGCGGTGGCGCTGCCGATGGCGCGCGCGGTGGCGCGCTCGGGGACGGACTCGACCGTGTAGTCCGTGCCCTTGGCGTGGACGTCGGGCTTCAGCGCGCGGAGCAGCGCGTCGGCCGTGTCGTCGTCGAACACGACCACGTGGTCGACCGCGCGCAGTGCTGCGAGGATCTCGAGCCGCTCCTGCGCCGGCATCAGCGGGCGCCCCGGCCCCTTCAGCCGCGCGACCGCCGCGTCCGAGTTGAGGCCGACGAACAGCACGTCGCCGAGCCGGCGCGCTTCCTCGAGGTAGCGGATGTGGCCGACGTGGAGGAGGTCGAAGCAGCCGTTGGCGAGGACGATGCGTCGCCCCGCGGCGCGAAGCCGCCCGGCGAGCGCGACCGCCTCCGGCACCGTCAAGACACCAGGGCCTGCGCGAGCTCCGCCACGGCGACCGTGGCCGTGCCGCGCTTCATGACGACGAGACCGCCGGCGACGTTCGCGAGCGTCGCGGCTTCGAGCGGCGTCGCCCCGGCGGCGAGCGCCACGGTGAACGCGCTGATGACCGTGTCGCCGGCGCCGGTCACGTCCGCGATCTCGTCGGTGCCGTGGATCGGAATGAACGCGCTGCCGCCGCCGGACCTTGACGGCCCATGGCCGTCAAATGTTTCGCGCTCGAGGAGCGCCATGCCGCGGCTGCCGCGCGTGACAAGGAGCAGCCGCGCGTCGAGGCGCTCGAGCAGGTGGCGTCCGGCTTTCTCGACGCTCCGCTCGTCGTCGACCGGCATCCCGGCCAGCGCTTCCAGCTCCGCCTCGTTCGGCGTGGCGGCGGTGAGGCCGGTGAAGCGCAGCAGCTCGTAGCGGCTGTCGACGGTGACGATCGCGCCGGCGCGCCGCGCGACGTCGCGCACACGCTCGAGGACGCGCGCGGTCACGGTCCCGTAGCCGTAGTCGGAGATGATCACCGCGTCGGCGCGGGTCGCGAGCGCGCTCACCCGCTCCACGAGCGCGTCCTCGGTCGCGGGATGCGGCTCGGTCACCGGCTCGCGGTCGATCCGGACGACCTGCTGGCGCGTCGCCTGGTAGCCGCCGGCCATCACGCGCGTCTTCACCGGCGTGCGCCGGCGATCCTCGACGACGATCCCGTCGCTCTCGATCCCCGTGGCCCGGAGCAATTCCAACAGCTCCGTGCCGGCGGGATCGCCGCCGGCGATGCCGACCGGAATCACGCGCGCGCCGAGCGCGTGGACGTTGTTCACCGCGTTCGCGGCACCGCCGAGGCTGATCTCGCGCTCCGTGAAGCGGAGGATGAGCACCGGCGCCTCGCGCGAGATCCGCGCGGGCCGCCCGAAGAGGTATTCGTCGACGATCAGGTCGCCCACGACGACGACGGTACGCCCGGCGAAGTGCCGGACGACGTCCCGCAGCCGCGCGCTCACGCGGCCTGCGCCTTCAGCGCCCACTCGACGGCATCGAGGAGGTCGGTGGCGACGTGATCGGGCGTCACGGGAAGCAGATCGCGCCGGTACTCCCACTCGCCGAGCCCGTACCCGGTGAGCACGAGCACGCTCCGTCCGCCGACGGCCGGCGCCACCTCGAGGTCCGAGCCCTTGTCGCCGATCATCACCGAGCGCCGGAGGTCGAGATCGAGGTCCGCGGCGGCCTTCAGGAGGAGGCCCGGCTTCGGCTTGCGGCAGTCACAGGCCATCCGGAACGGCGGCTCCCCCGCGGTCGGATGGTGCGGGCAGAAGTACAGGCCGTCGAGATGGGCGCGCTCCGCCCGCAGCAGGGCGTGCAGCTCGGCGTTGGTGGCGTGCAGGATGTCCTCGGTGAAGTAGCCCCGCGCGATGCCGGCCTGGTTCGTCACGACGACGGCGGGGACACCGGCGGCGTTGAGACGACGGATCGCCTCCCCCGAGCGCGCCAGCAGACGCAGGCGCTTCGGATGGTTGACGTACCCCACTTCCTCCGTGAGCGTCCCGTCACGATCGATGAAGACCGCGGGCCGCGAACCCACCGGCCAAGTGTACGTGCCGTTGGGGCCTTTTCTCAAGGAAAATCACCCGCTTGCACCGCGATAGAGCGCGTGGAAGGCGGCGGCCTGAGCGGCGTGGGTGTACGGCGCGGCGGCGGCGCGGCAGGCGCCCGCGAGCCCCGCGCGGTCCTGTGCGCGCAGACGTTCCACGGCGGCGGCGACGGCGCCCGCATCGCCGGGCTCGACGATCGCGCCGCACTGGTCGGTGACGATCTCGGCGCCGCCCGCGCGCGAGGTCGTGACGATCGGGACGCCGGACGCGAGGGCTTCGAGGTGCACGTTACCGAACGGCTCGTACGTCGTGGGCAACACGACGGCGTCGGCCGCCGCATACCATCGCTCGACGTCGGGCCGGGCACCGAGCCACACCACGCGCTTCGCCACGCCGAGACGCTCCGCGCGCGCGTGGTACGGCGCGATGTCGCCTTTGCCGATCACGATGAGGCGCGCGTCGTCCGGGAGCCGCGCCAGCGCCTCGATCGCCGTCGCCAGGCCCTTCCGCTCGAATCCGCTGCCGACGAAGAGGAGCGCGGTCCTGTCCTCCGCGATCTCGGCGGCGGCGCGGGCGGCTCGCCGCTCGCGGGCCGCGCGCTCGAAGCGGCCGTGATCGACACCGTTGTAGATGACGCGGACACGCGCCGGCTCGACGCCGTACAGCCGCTCGATCTCGGTCTTGCCGAGGCGCGCGATGGCGACGATGCGCGGGGTCCGCGCGAACACTTGCCGCTCGAGCGCGAGCACGACCGCGTTGTAGACGCCGCGCCCGCGCCGGCCGCGGGCGGCGAGCCAGGCGCGGTGACACCCCTCGCCCGCACGGTAGACGTCCTGCCCGAGGGTGCGCTCGTGGCTCTGCACGACGTCCCACGAGCGGCCGCGCGCGAGGCGAACGGCCGAGGCGAACACCAGCGGCCGCAACGGTGGCGGGGCCGGAGGAACGGCGAGCGAGTGGTGGGTCACGCCCGGCAGGCGCGGATCGGGACCCGGACTGAGGAGATGGACCGCATCGCCGCGCTCGACGAGGCCGCCGAGGAGTCCGGCGGTCGCCCGCTCGACGCCGCCGTGGAACGTGATCGGGCGCGCGATGACGAGGAGTTTCACCGCCGCCCTTTCGCGACGCGCTCGAAAAGCGGAAAGAGGCGCGCGCGGGCGGCGCGGAAGCTGTACTCGCCCTCGCAGCGGGCGCGCGCGCGACGGCCGAGCGCGGACGCCTCCGCGGGGTCGTCGAGCAGCCGGCGCAGCGCGGCCGCCAGCGCGGGGACGTCGCCCGGCGGGACGACGACGCCGCAGTCCTCCAGGATCTCGGGGATCATCGAGACCCGCGTCGACACGATCGGGCGCGCGAGCGCCATGGCGTCGAAGATCTTCGCGGGCACCTGGCCCACGGTGTCGGCGGTCTCCCGCTGCGGGATCGCGACGATGTCGGCGCCGATCAGCCACCGCGGGATGTCGTCGAACGCGATCTCCCCGAACACACGCACCGCGGGCACGCTCGCCCAGCCGCGCGCGGCGCCGCCGGACGGGTCCGCGCCCACGATCGCGAGCATGACGTCGGCGCCGAGCGTCGCGACCGCGGCCACGAGGTCGTCGACACCCTTGTGACCGCGCGGCGTCCCGAGGAACATCACCACGCGCCGGTTCCCGGCGCCGAGCATGGCGCGCGTCGCCTCGCGGTCGTAGTGCGCGGGATCCCATGCCTCGGTGTCGCGCACGTGCGGCAGCAACGTGCCGCCGAAACGGTGCTCGAGGAAGCGCGAGCCGACCGTGAGCGCATCGGCGCGCCGCACGAGCCGCTCCATCAGCCACGTCCAGGGCAGGCCGTTCGGGTTGGAGACGTTCACGGCGCGGCCGGCCGTGCCCCACGCGCCGGACCGGAGGAAGAAGCCGAGCTCCCAATCGTCGATGTCGAGCACGAGCGGCCGCCGCCGCTGCCGGCGCGCCAGGAGCCCGACGCCGAAGCTGGTCGCGCGCGGCTTCGAGGCGTAGAGGATGTCGCCGTCGGCGAGGCGCGCGAGCGCGCCGAGCCGGCCGGCGAAGCGCGGATAGCGCGCGCCCTCGACCTCGCGGCGCTCGATCTTCGCGGCGCGCGCGGGGCCCCACAACGCCGGACCGAAGCGCGGGCCGACGACGTGCACGTCGTAGCGCGGCGCGAGCAGCCGCGCGAGGAGGTCGGCGCGGCCGGTGGCGTTGTCGGAAAAATCAAAGGTGAGCACACTTACCCGGAGGGGGGCTTCGCGGTTCACTCTGAGGGGGGCTCTGCCTTCTCAGTGATCGAGTAGTTCCGCATAGCGCTCTTCCAAGCGTTCGGCAAGCCGCGCGCCAGAATACTCCGACTCGACCAGCTGCCGCCCCGCCGCGCCGAGACGGTTGCGCAATGCCGCATCGGCGACGAGGCGCCCGAGCGCATGCTCCAGCGCGGCCGCGTCGCCCGCGGGAACCAGCAGCGCGTGCGCGCCGTCCTGCAGGATCTCCGGGACGACGCCGGTGCGCGCCGCGACCAGCGCGCGGCCGGCGGCGAGATACTCGAAGACCACGCGCGACATGCCGTCGGATTCCAGCGGCACGTAGAGCGCGACGTCGAGCGCCGCCATCGCCGCCGGGACGTCGGGGACGAAGCCGGCGAGCGTCACCCGCTCGTCGAGGCCGCGCTCCTTCACCATGCGGCGAACGCGCTCCTCCCAGCGTCCCTGCCCGATGAAGACGATGTGCGCGTCGACCCCGCGCGCCTTCAACGTCGCCGCGGCATCCACGGTGACGGCGTGCCCCTTCATCACGCGGAGACCGGCGACCATGCCGATGAGCGGCGTGCCGTCGTTGACCCCGAGACGCGCGCGCAGCGCCGGGTCCGCCGCATGCGGCCGGAACGCTTCGGCGTCCGCGCCGCCGAGCAGCGCGATCACCCGGCCCGGCGCCACGAGCCGCGAGGCGACGTACTGACGGCGGATCGCTTCGCTCACCGTCACCACGAGGTCGGTGGCGTGCCGGTAGAGCCAGCGGTTGCCGGCGTGCGGGCGTACCGCCTGCACGATGTGCCGCGTGCGCACCAGCGGGCGGCGCGCGCGGCCGATGCGGTTGGCGACGGCGGCGAGCCAGTGCTCCTTGCCTCGATGCACGTGGACGACGTCGGTCGCGGCCAGCGCGCGGGCCAGGTGGCGCACGTCCGCGGCATCGCGGCGGGGCGTGAGTCCGCCGGCGAAATCGAACGTGGCCAGGCGCGTGACGCCTTCACGTCGCGCGCGCGCGGCGACGCGCTCCTCGGTGCCCGCGCGGCAGCCGAGCGTCACCTCGTGACCGCGCCGCTCGAGCTCGCGCGTCACGCGGGCCGCCCAGTATGCGTCCGACGACCAGCCGCGACACGAGACGAGCTGGAGGATCTTCACGCGATCGCCCGGTAGACGTCCTCGACGATCGACACCGCGCGTGCCGCGCTGAACGTCTGCTCCGCGCGTCGCCGCCCCGCGGCCCCCATCGCGCGCGCCTTCGCTCGATCACCGAGGACATGCGCGAGCGCGCCGGCGATCGCCTCCGCCCCGTCGTCCGCGAGGAGGAGTCCGGTCTCTCCATCGACGATCGTCTCGGGCAGCGCGCCCACGCGGCGCGCGACGACGGGGCGCGCCGCCGCCATCGCCTCGAGCGCCGCGCGACACGACTCGTCCGAACCGGCGCCCATGAGCACGAAGCAGTCCGCCGCGGCGAGCACGGCCGGCAGGTCACGATCGCGATAGCCGGTGAAGATCGCGGCGCCCGCGAGCCCGAGATCGTCGACGAGATGCTCGAGGTGCCGCCGCGTCTCCCCCTTGCCCACGAGGAGCAGGCGGGCCTGCGGGAGGCGCCCGAGCAGGGCCTTGAAGCCGGTGAGGAGCGCCTCGTGGCCGCGGTTGGCGGCAAGCCGCGACACGGTGACGACGACGGGCGCGTCCCCGAGCGCGAACTCGTCACGGATCGCGCGGCCGTCGCCGTTCGGGCCGAAGCTCACCGTGTCGGCGACGCCGGGCGTCCACACCACGCGATCGGCGGGAAACCCGACCTCGCGACATCGCGCCTCGACGGCATGCGAGACCGCGAAGACCGCCGCGGTGCCGCCGTACAGCCAGCGCGCCGCGGCGCCGCTCTTGACCGCGCGGGCGTTGTGGAACGTGCGGACGAGGGGCACGCGGCGCCGCTGGCCCAGGGTCGCGAGCCGCGCGAGCCAGTGGTCGTGCGAGTGATGCGCGTGGACGACGTCGACGCGCTCCCGCGCGACGAGCGCGCGCAGGCGGGCGAGATCGCGCACGATCGGGACGGGCCACCCGCGCGGCTGGAGATCCAGTCCCGCGAGCGGCTCGATGCCCGCCTCGCGCGCCTTCGCCTCGAAGCGATCGCCGCGCACGACGCCGAGCAGCACGCGATGGCCGCGCGCCGAGAGGCCCGTCACGAGGTGGATCACGGGATCGGCGCTGCCGGTCCACCAGCGGTTCGCGGCGAGCTGGAGGACGGTCATTTGAAGTCGGGGGGCTCCGGGCGCCCCCCGAGCCCCCCAATCGCGCCGCCCGCACCACCGCGCCCCCCGAGCCCCCCAATCACGGATTTCGTCACTTCGTCGGCGGTGATGCGGTCGAGGCACGGGTGCTCGATCGGACACGTGCGATAGAAACACGGCGCGCACAGCACCGGGTGCGTCAGCACCGACGCCGGGCCTCGTGGCGCGGTGAGCGCGGGATCCGTCGGACCGAAGAGCGCGACGACCGGCGTGCCGAGCGCGGCCGCGAGGTGGGCGACACCCGTATCCCCCGCGACGATCACGTCGAGCTCGACCAGCAGCGCGGGCAGGAGCGCGGGCTCGTCGCGCCCGGCGAGGCTCGGCGCGCCCGTCGCGCCGGCGATCACGTCGGCGACGGCGACTTCGCGCGGCGTGCCGAGCAGCACCGGCGAGAGGCCGGCCGCTTCGAGCGCTCGGCATCCCTCGATCACTCGGCGGACCGGCCACCGCTTCGCGGGCCCGTAGTCGGCGCCGAGATGGATGCCCACTCGAGGTCCACCGGCCGGAGCAGCGGCGCCGTCGAGCAGCGCACGCGCGCGCGTCCGTGCCTCGCCGTCCGCCGGCAGCGGCCCGAGCGACGGCGTGCGCGTCGCGACCGCGAGCCCGAGATGCTCGACGAGGCGCGCGTACGCGTCGACCTGATGAAGACGCGCCGGAGGCGCGACACGGTCGGTGAGCAGCAGCGATCGGCCGCCGACCGCGAAGCCGACGCGGCGCCGCGCGCCCCAGTACCGCGCGGTCAGCGCGGCCTCGAACGAGTTCGGCAGGAGGAGCGCGAGCTCGCCACGAAACGCGCGCCCGGCGTCGGCCGTCGCGAGCCGTCCGCGCCACGCGCGCGGATAGCTCACCAGCGTGTCGCCGAGCCCCTGGCCCGCGAGCACGCCGGCCCACGGCCCCGCGAGCAGCACGCTCGCGTCGGGCCATCCTCCGCGCAGCGCCTGGAGCGCGGGCACCGCCATCACGGTGTCGCCGAGCCAGTTCGGGAGGCGGACGATCACGCGGCCCGAGGGTTTCACCGACATCGCTCGAACGCGCGCCGCCAGGTTTCCGCGCCCTCGAGGAGCCGCAGCGCGACGCTGACGACGTACAGCGGGAGTCCGGGACGAAGGTGCCGCAGCCGGACCCAGTCCTTCTCCGTCGTCACCAGCGCGTCCGCGCCGGCCGCGCGGCGCTCGAGCGCGTGAAGGTCGTCCGCGGTGTACCAGTGGTGATCGGGAAACGCGACCACGTCGCCGACGACGTCGAGCTCGCGCAGCGTCTCGGCGAAGGACGCCGGCGCCGCGATCCCGGCGAACGCCACCACGCGCGCGCCGGAGAGCCGTGTCAACGGGACGGCCTCCATGCGCCGCGCCTCCCAGCACGCGACCGGCTCGAGCGTCGCGGTGACGATCGGCGCGTGCGGCGCCCATCGCGCCACCGCCGGGCCGACTTCATCCGTGGTCGCGGCGCCGACGGCGACCACGAGGTCCGCGCGCGCGAGCGCGCGCAGCGGCTCGCGCAGCGGGCCGGCAGGCAGCAGGCGGCCGTTGCCCCACGGCCGGCGCGCGCGCGCGGTCACCACGTCGAGCGTCGTCGCGAGCGTGCGCTGCTGGAAGCCGTCGTCGAGCACGATCGCCGTCGCGCCGCACGTGTCGATCGCGCTGCGCGCGGCCGCCCAGCGGTCGACGCCCACGACGACGGGCACGCCCGGGAGCCGCCGCGCGAGGAGAAACGGCTCGTCCCCGGCGTCCTCCGGCTCGAGACGGATCGACGCGAGGTCGGCGACGATGTGAACGCCGCGACTCTTGCGGCCGTAGCCGCGGCTCACGACCGCGGGCCGGTGCCCCTGCTCCGCGAGCGTGCGCACGGCCAGCTCGACCGCGGGCGTCTTCCCCGTCCCGCCGACGGTGACGTTGCCGAGCGACACGACGGGGCACGGCAGCTCGCGCGGACGGAAGACCCCGCGGCCGTAGAGCCAGCCGCGCGCGTGCACGAGACCGCGATACGCGACCGCGGCCGCCCCGAGCGCGACTCCAGTGGCGCCCCCGAAGCCCTCGTCCCAGCCGGCCACGAGACGGTCGGCGGCACCGCGCGTGCTCATGCGCGCTCGGGAAACGCGAGGAACCTCGCCGCGAGGTCGAGCGTCTCGCGGACGGCGCCGTGACGCGAGGCCACCGCGGCGCGGCCCGACGTGCCCAGACGCTCGCGCAGGTCGCGATCGGCGAGGAGTGCCGTGAGCTCGCCGCCGAGCTCGAGCGCATTGCGCACGTTCGTCGCGGCGCCGCACGCCAGCAGGAGCTCCGCCGACTCGCGGAAGTTCTCGTTGTGCGGCCCGAGCAGCACCGGCTTGCCGCGCGCCGCGGGCTCCAGCATGTTGTGGCCGCCGGACTCCACGAGCGAGCCGCCCACGAAGACGACGTCGGCGACGGTGTAGAGCTGCGCGAGCTCGCCGACCGTGTCGAGGAGGATGACGGCGTCCGACCGCTTGGGCCGCGGCAGCTCGCTGCGCCGGACGGCGATCTCGCCGCGCGCGGTGAGCAGCTCCACGATCTCGGGCACGCGCTCGGGGTGGCGCGGGGCCAGCACGAGCGTCAGGTCCGGGAAGCGGCGACGCGCGGCGGTGTGCGCGTCGAGCACCGCTTCCTCTTCGCCCCGGTGCGTGCTGCCCGCGATCCACACCGGCCGCCCGTCGGGCACACCGAGCAGGCGGCGCCAGAGATCCGCGGCGCCGGCGGGATCGTCGCCCGCCTCGTGCTTCACGTTCCCGGTGACGAAGACGCGCTCGGGGCGCGCGCCGAGCGCGATGATGCGTCGCGCGTCCTCGGCGGAGCGCATCGCGCACACCGTCACGTCGTTGAGCACGTCCTTCATGAAGCCGCGCACGAGCTGGTAGCGGCGGAACGAGCGGTCGGAGATCCGCCCGTTGGCGATCATCACCGGAATCTGCCGGCGCGCGAGCGTCCGGAAGAGATTCGGCCAGAGCTCGGTCTCCATGCAGATGAGGAAGGCGGGATCGATCGCGGCGACCGCGCGCCGCGCGGGGCGCGGCAGGTCGAGCGGGAAGAAGCGGTGCGTCGCGTGCTCCTGGAACCGGTCGCGCACGACCGTCGCGCCCGTCTCGGTCACCGTCGTCATGACGAGCGGCAGCGACGGGTACCGCCGCCGCAGCCCTTCGACCAGCGGCGTCGCCGCGATGGCTTCGCCGACCGAGACCGCGTGCAGCCAGGCGCGCGGCCTCTGGCCCGGCAGCGGCCCGACGTGCCCCAGACGCGCACGCAGGTGCATGGGGACGCGCCGCGTGAGCTTGCGCACGGCCGCGGCGGGCGCGTAGACCGTCGCGAGCGCGACCAGAGCGGCGCCGGTGTAGATCGGACGCAGGATCATTTCACATGGGGGGTGCGAGACGCACCCCCCATGCCCCCCTCGCTGCGGGCCGGGAGTGAATCCCCGCCCTCCGCGACTGCCGTATCGGCTCGCGTGGTCACGCTCTCGAGCGCGCGCTCCAGCCGTTCAGTCGCCGCCGCGCGGTCCTCGTCGCGGCGGACGCAGACCGCCTCGCCGAACACGACCGCGCATCGCGCGAACGGCGCCGGGATCAGGAACGCGTCCCACGTGTGGAGTCGTCGCGCGGGGCGCGCGGCGAACGCGAGCGGCACGACGGGCGCGCCGGTCAGCGCCGCGAGCGCTGCCAGCCCGGGCTGTACGCGCTGGCGTGGCCCTCGCGGTCCGTCCGGCGCCAGCACGACGTCGTCGCCCGCGCGCAGCGCGGCGGCGAGCGCGCGCACCGCGGCCGCTCCGCCGCGGGACGACGAGCCGCGCACCGCCTCGAGCCCGAAGCGCCGGACGAAGCGCGCCATGAGCTCGCCGTCGCGCGAGCGGCTGGCGAGCACGCGGATGTCGCGCGCACCGCGCACGCTCGCCAGGCGCGTGCCGACCCACGGAACCATCAGGAGCCGCCCGTGCCACAGCGCGTAGATCAGCGGCCGGCGCTCGCGCCAGGCCGGCTGAAGCGCATCGAGTCCGATCATCGTGAGTCGCAGCGTGAGACCGAGCGCGCGGACCGCCAGCGCGCCGGCCGCCGCGAGCGCCGCGGGCGGCAGCGCGCTCATGAGGCTCTCCGCGCGGCGCCGAGGATCAGCCCGGCCGCGCGGGTGCCCACGCCGGGCTCGCCGAGGCCCCCGGCGAGCTCGCGAAACGCCGCGCGCTGCGTGTCGCGCGCGCTCGCGTCGTCGAGCAGGCGCCCCGCCTCATCCGCGAGCGCCTCGGTGGTCGCGTCGTCCTGGAACAGCTCCGGCACCACCGCGCGTCCGGCGACGATGTTGACGAGGCTCATCCACGGCACGCGGACGAGGCTCCGGATCATGCATGCCGTGAGGCGGGACACCTTGTAGCAGACGACCATCGGCGTCCCGAGCAGCGCGGCCTCGAGCGTCACGGTCCCGGACGTCGCGATGACGACGTCGGCCGCGCGCATCACGTCGTAGGTCGCGCGGGACATCTGAACTTTGGGGGGCTCCGGGCTCCCCCCAAGCCCCCCAGCGCCTCCGGGCGGACGTGAAGTCCGCCCTCCGGCGGGTGCCGAAGCCAAGACGCACTCCACGTGCGTGCCGTCGACCGTCGGTGCCAGCGCGAGCAGCACGCGGGTGTGCCGACGCTGCGCGGTGATCGCTGCGACCGCGTCCCGCATCACCGGGAGCGCGCGCTCGATCTCGCTGTGGCGGCTCCCCGGCAGGAGGCCGAGCACGACGTCGTCGGGCGCGAGCCCGAGCCGTGCGCGCGCCGCGGCGCGGGTCGGCGCGTTGGCGAGCGCGTCGACCAGCGGGTGGCCGACGTACGCGACGGGCACGCCCGCGCGCCGGTAGAGCGGCGGCTCGAACGGAAAGACCGCGAGCACGAGTGAGAGCAGGCGGCGCATCGCGTGCACGCGCCAGCCGCGCCACGCCCAGATCTGCGGCGGAATGAAGTAGACGACGGGGATGCGATGGCGGCGCGCGGCGCGCGCCAGGCGCAGGTTGAACTCGGGGAAGTCGATGAGCACGAGCGCGTGCGGCCGCTCGGGACCGGAAAAGCGCGCGCGCAGCCGGCGGTACGCGCGATAGAGCGGCAGCACGCCCGCGGCCGCTTCCGTGGTGCCGACACCCGCGCGCGCCGTCAGGTCTTCGAGGACTTCCATCCCGGCCGCGGCCATGCGCGCGCCGCCCATCCCGTAGAGCCGCGCGGCGGGCGCGCGCTCGCGGAGCGCCTTGCAGAGCGCGGCACCGTGCAGGTCGCCCGAGGCCTCGCCCGCGACCAACATGATGTTCATCCGGAGTTGGGGGGCTCCGGGCGCCCCCCACCCCCCCCATCCGCGTTCAGGCCGACGAGCGCGACGCCCACGGCATCCGCCTCGTGCACGAGCACGTCGCGCTCCAGCACCACCACGCGGCCCGCTTCGACCGCGAGCACCGCGGCGCCGCCCGCGACGGCGGCGCGCAGCGTCTCCGGACCGATCATCGGGACGTCGAAGCGGTAGTCGTGGTCACGCGCGACGGCCTTCACGATCACCGCGCCCGGGCCCGCGTGCACCGTTCCCCGGCCGATCGCTTCCGTCGTGCCCTCCACCGCCTCCACCGCGGTGATCGCGCCGTGGCGGACGACCACCGTCTGGCCCACGCGCGCGTCCGCGATCGTCCGCGCGACCTCGAAGCCCCGCCGGAGGTCGCGCGTCTCCGCCTCCGTCGGCGCGCGCCGGGACCACGCGCCCGCGGGGGCGAGGCTGTCGCCGAAGAACGGCCGCTGGTCGAGCACCTCGATGCCGAAGCCCGCGAGCGTGGAGATGATCGTCCCGGCCAGCGCGGCGTCGATCCGAGAGCCCGCACGCTCGCCCACCGCGCGCGTGAACGTGTCGGCGTGCGTGGCGCGGACGATCTCCCCCATCGAGAAGCGCCCGGAGAAGAGCACGGCGCCGATCCGCTCGGCCTGCAGCGTCGCGAGCACCGGACCCAGCGTGTCGAGGCGCGCGGGGATCACGCGATCGGCGCGTGCCGTGAGCGAGGGGGCGTCGTCGAACGCGAACGCGAGCACGCGCCACCCGCGGCGTCGCGCCTCGTCGGCCATGCGCGCCGGCAGGACGCCGGCGCCGCACATCAGCCCGAGCTTCTGGGACATTCGAGTTGGGGGGCGCGAGACGCCGCCCCCAAGCCCCCCCCGCTTCGGGTCGGGAGTGAATCCCGGCCCTTCGCGACTGCCCTCACGACGGCACGGCCTCCTCGACGACTCCGTCGCGGATCATGCGCTCGATCTGGAGCGCCATCGCGAGCGACCGGAGGTCGTCCGCCTCGGCCAGCGGCACGGCCTCCCCGGCCCGCGTGCGCCGCATCGACTGGATCAGGTGCTGGATCTCGAGCTTCAGCGGGTTGTCGCGGTGGACGAAGAGGTGCTCGACGAACGAGGCCTGGCGATAGCGGATCGACTCGCGGTTGAGCGTGTACTCCTGCGCCGCCCGGCGGTGGATCTGGATGTCCTGATCCGTGTAGTCGAGGACGATGTACGCGTCCGGCTGCGTGATGGCGAGCGTGCGGATCTTCTCCTCGGTGGCGCGGCTCGCGGTGATCGTGGCGACGGTGCCGGAGGCGAAGGCGATCTGGACGGTCGCCACGTCCGTCGCCTCGGAATGCACTGTCGAGCCGAAGGCCGCGATCCGCACCGGGGGCGCGTCCACGAGCGCCAGCACGATGTCGAGGTCGTGGATCATCAGGTCCATCACGACCGTGTCCTTCTGCACGCGCGGCACGAACGGCCCGAGCCGCCGGGACTCGATGAGGATGGGCCGGTCGACGATCTTCCTGAGCTCCTGCACGGCGCCGTTGAAGCGCTCGACGTGCCCGACTTCCAGCATCGTGCCCGCGCGGCGCGCGACCGCGTAGAGCTCGCGCGCCTCGGCGAGCGTCGGCGTGATCGGCTTCTCCACGAGCACGCTCACGCCGCCCTCGAGGAGCTCGCGCGCGACGTGGAAGTGCTGCTCCGTCGGCACGGCCACGCTCGCGACGTCGACGCGGCCGATGAGCTCGCGATGATCGCTGAAGGCCGCGGCCTCGTACTGCGCGGCGACCGCGGCCGCGCGCGCGGGATCGATGTCGACGACCCCGACGAAGTCCACGTCCCACAGCTCCGCGTAGACGCGGCCGTGGTATTGGCCCATGTGGCCCGCGCCCACGACCGCCGCACGCACGCGCCCGCCCCCGAGCGCCATCAGAACACGTCCCCGCTCTCGTCGTCCGAGGCCGCCGCGCCGGCAGGGCCGAGGACGCCGCGCTTCGCGGACTCGATGAACGCGATCAGCTCCTTGACCTGGGGCGTCGCGGCGCCTTCGCGGCGCAGGCGCTCGAGCGCCGCCCCGGGCGCCAGCCCGCTGCGATAGAGGAGGCGATGCGCGTCGCGCAGCGCGCGCCGCTCCGCGGGGCCGACGCCGGCCCGGCGCAGCCCGACGACGTTGACGCCGCGCACGGTGGCGAGGTTGCCGTCGACGATCATGAACGGAGGGACGTCGCGATTCACCTTCGAGCAGCCGCCGATGTACGCGAACGTCCCCACGCGCGTGAACGGCACCATGCCCACGAGGCCACCGACCGTGGCGCGGTCGCCGATCTCGCAGTGGCCCGTGATCCCGGCGTAGTTGATGACGACCACGTCGTCGCCGATCCGGCAGTCGTGCGCGACGTGGGCGGTCGCCATCAAGATCGAGCGCTCGCCGATCTCCGTCCAGCCTTCCGGCTGGGTCGCGCGGTGGATGGTGACGTACTCGCGGATCACCGTGCCGGCGCCGACGCGGACACCGGTCGGCGTCTCGCGCTTGAACTTGAGGTCCTGCGGCTCCACGCCGAGCACCGCCCCGTGGCCGATGCGGACGCGCGGGCCGAGCACGACGCGGCCTTCGAGCACCGCGTGGCCGGCCACCTCGACGTCGTCACCGAGGATGACGTCGGGACCGACGATCGCGAACGGCCCGATGCGCACGTTGGCGCCGAGACGCGCGCCCGGGGCGACGACGGCGGTGGGATGGATCATGCGCGCCGGTCGCGCGGCAGCCGCGCCTCGAGCTCGGCCAGCCGCTGCTCGAGCTTCTTGATCCGGATCACCATGTCGGGCAGCTCGGCCTGCGCGACCCAGATCCGGCGCGCCTGCATGATCGGGCGGCCCCACGTTCCGGTGAGCTTCGCGCCGGGCGGCACGTCCTGCGCGTACCCGCTCTGGGCCCCGAGCATGGCGCCCTCGCCGATGGTGATGTGATCCCCGATGCCAACCTGGCCGCCCACGATCGCGCCGCGGCCGACGCGCGAGGAACCCGCGATACCGGTTTGCGCCGCGATGATCGCGTCCTCGCCCACCTCGACGTTGTGCGCGACCTGCACGAGGTTGTCGATCTTCGCGCCGCGCCGGACGATCGTCGCGCCGAGGGTGCCGCGGTCGACGGTCGTGTTCGCGCCGATCTCCACGTCGTCCTCGACGATCACGCCGCCGACCTGCGGGATCTTTCGGTGCCGCGCGCCGTCGCGCGCGTAGCCGAAGCCGTCGGCGCCCAGCACGGCGCCCGCGTGCACGATCACGCGGCGTCCAAGCCGAACGCCCTGCCGGAGCACGACGTGCGGATGCACCACGGAGTCCTCGCCGATCTCGACGCCGCATCCGACGTAGGCGAGCGCGTGCACGCGGACACGCGCGCCGACGCGTGCCCCCGGATCCACGACGGCGAGCGGGCCGATCGAGGCGCTCGGATCGACGAGCGCGTCCGTGGCGACGAGCGCGCTCGGATCGACGCCCGCCGCGGGCGCGGGCTCGGGAAAGAAGAGCGTGAGGAGGTCGATCAGCGCCCGCTGCGGCGAGGCGCATTCGAGCACGGGCCCCGGCAGGCCGCGCGTGCCGATCGGCGCCACGAAGGCCCCCGCATGCGAGGCGCGCGCGGCGCTCTCGTACCGCGGGTCGGTGAGGAAGGAGATGTCGGAGGCGGAAGCGGCGTCGAGCGGCGCCAAGCCCGTCACCACGCGCGTCGCGTCGCCGTCGAGCTTGGCGTCGAGGGCCTCGGCGAGCTGCCCGAGGGTGAAGCGCGTCACTGTTTCTTCTTCGCTCCGTTTTCCTGGTCGTAGACCCGGATGATCTCGTCGGTGAGATCGGCCTCGGCCGCGCCGTAGAGCACGGTTGCGCCGCGGCGCTCGACGATCAGCTGCAGGCCGCGCTGCTTGCCCACGCGCTCCACGACGCCCGTGACGTCCTGCAGCACCTTGGCGAGCAGGCCCTGCTCCTTCTTCTCGAGCTCCTTCTGGAAGTCGTCGGCGAGACGGGCGGCGTCGCGGCGCTTGCGGTCGAACTGGTCCTGCTTGTCCCGCCGGGCGTCGGCGGTCATGAGCGGCCCCTTCTTCTCGATCTCCTCGCGCAGCTTCTCGAGCTCGACGCGCTTGGCGTCCATCTCGCGCTGCATCGCCGCCTTCTCGCGCTCGAGCTGCTCGCGCGCGGCGACCCCGGCGGCGGAGCGCGCGAGCACGCGCTGCACGTCGACGTAGGCGACCCGCACCAAGGTCCCGGCCGACGGAGCGGCCGCGGGCGCAGGGGCCTGCGCCACCGCGGACGTCACGGCCGCGAACATGCCGGCGGCCACGAGACCCGCGCTCATCCATCCCTTCATACGCTTACCCCTCCTTGACCACGGGGCCCGCAGCTCAGGGCGCCAAACCCCCTCAGAACGGTGAACCCACCGAGAAATGGAACGCACCGAAATCCTCACCCGTCCGCCGATCGAGGTTGACGCCATAGTCTAGCCGGATCGGCCCGAAGGGCGAGAGCCACCTGACGCCGGCCCCGGCCGCGTAGCGCAGATCCGTCGGGTCGAACTTGACCCCGAAGCCGTAGACGTTGCCGGTGTCGAAGAAGCCCGCGAGCCGGATGTTGAGCGGCAGCGGCACGATGTACTCGGCGTTGCCGAGGAGCTCGGTGTCGCCGCCGATCCTGACACCCGCGTCGTCGACCGGTGAGACCCGGCGGAACTTGAAGCCGCGGATCGTGTTCGGACCACCCAGATAGAACCGCTCGAAGATCGGCAACCGCCCGCTATCCAGGGAGAAGCCGTAGCCGGCCTCCACCCGTCCCGAGATGACGTGGCTCAGCCACAGCGGGTAGAAGGTCGACGCACTCCCGATGGTGCGGAAGAACTTCGAGTCGCCGCCGAGACCGGCCAGCTCCGCGGAGAGGGTCACATTGCTGCCCTTGGTCGGCGCGAGCGTGTTGTCGCGGCTGTCCCGGACGAGCGTGCCCGCGACCAGCGAGGTGATCCGCGACCCCTCCTCCACGAGAAGATCCGCCGACGCCCGGGAGTCGATGTCGCTGATCTTGTCGCGCGTCACACGGTACTGGAGCAGCCAGCGCCAGAAGTCGGCGAAGGGGTGGCTCATCCTGAGCGTCAAGCCGAGCGAGTCGAGCTCGAACTCGGGGTACTGGCGGATCGTGTCGTAGAGGTCGAAGCCGACGGCGAGCGGCCGGTCGAGGAACCACGGCTCGGTGAAGCTGACGATGCCCTGCTGCGTGCGGGCGCCGGCGCGGATGCGCGCGGAGACCTCCCAGCCGCGGCCGAGGAAGTTCCGCTGCGAGATGTCGATGGTGCCGAGGAAGCTGTCGACCGAGGAGAACCCGCCGCCGATCGAGAAGAGACCGGTCGGGCGCTCCACGACGTCGACGTTCACGACGATGCGTGTCTTGTCGGAGCCGGGCGCGGTCGTCACGTTGACGGTCTCGAAGAACCCGAGGTTGATGAGCCGCTGGCGGGCGCGCTGCATCTTCTGCAGCGTGAACAGCTCGCCCTCGCTCAGCGGGATCTCGCGCCGCAGGATCTTGTCCTGGCTGCGGACGTTCCCGGAGATGTTGATGCGCTCCACGTACACCTCGGGGCCCTCGACGACCTCGAAGGTCACGTCGACGCGCGGCGGGTTCGGCAGCTGCTCGCTGCGCGGGTTCACCTCCGCCGACGCGCGCCCGATCGTGCTGTAGAGGTCGCGGATGTTCCTGAGCGCCTCCTGGACCTTCGAGCGCGCGAACACGTCGCCGGTCTTGAACTTGATCTGCCGCATGATCTCCGTGGGCGGCAGGAGCGTGGCCCCGGTGACGTTCACCTTGCCGACGCGGTACTGCGGGCCCTCCACCACGCGGATCGTGATGGTCACGGCCGCGCGGTCGCGATCGACGGCCACGTCGGTGGCCTCGACGCGGGCCTGGACGTGGCCGTGGTCGTTGTAGAGCGCGAGGATGCGCTCGACGTCCTCGTCGAGCTTTTGCCGCTGCAGGGTGCCGCGGAGGATGAAGTACTGCCGCTCCTGGACCTGCATCACGTCCTTGATCTTGCCGTCCGAGAGCCCGCGGTTGCCCCGGATGACGATCTTGTCGATCGTGATCCGTCGGCCCTCGACGATCGCGAAGACGACCTTCACGTCGCCGTCGGGGAACGCCTCGGTCTCGGGCGAGATCTGGACCTCGAAGTAGCCCTCCTCCTCGTAGTGGTCCTTCAGCTTCTCGCGCGCGCGCTGGACCTCGACGGGGTTGTAGACGACGCCGAGCTTGAGATCGATCTTCTCGCGCAAGGTCTCGCTGCTGATCCGGCGGTCCCCGCTGAACTCGACGTCGCGGACGAACGGCCGCTCGACGACCTGGAACGTGAGCTTGACCCCGCCCTCGAAGTCCTCCACGCGCGTGCGCACGTCGTCGAAGAACCCGAGGCCGAAGACCCCGCGCACGTCCTCGGAAAGCTGGCTGGGATTGAAGGCGCTCCCGGGCTTGCTCTGGATGCGACCGAGGATGACCGCTTCCTGAACGCGGCGGTTCCCCTCGATGACGAGATCCCGGATGACGATCGGACGCTGCGGGGCCTGGCGGGGCTGGGCGCCCACGCCTGCGGCCACGGCGAGCGCCCAGCCCAGCACGAACAGCGAGACACACACCCGCCCCCAGGTGCGCACTGGTCGTCAGGCTCGCGGGAACCTAGTGCTGGGCAAGCTCGAGAGGCGCGTCCGCCGGCCGCGCCTCGCGGAAAACGAACATGTCCCCGCCGTCCGGGGAGGGGGGATGGATCTCGAAGCGGCCCGCCTCCGCAACCTGGCCGCGGACGATAGCCTCGGCGAGCGGGTCTTCGATGTAGCGCTGAATCGTGCGCCGGAGCTGGCGCGCGCCGTATTGCTCGTCGAAGCCCTTGTCGAGCAGGGCCTGCTCGGCCGCTTCCGTGAGGATGAGCTCGATCCCCTTCTCCTCCAGCTGCTTGTTGATGCGCTTGATCATCAGCTGGATGATCTGGTGGATGTGCGGCTTGTCGAGCTTGTGGAACACGACCGTCTCGTCGATCCGGTTGAGGAACTCCGGCCGGAAGGCCCGCTTGAGCTCCTCCATCACCTTCTCTTTCATCTTCTCGTAGCCGGCATCGTCCGACTCCTGGAGGAAGCCGGGCGAGACCCGCTTGCCGATGAGGCTCGTGCCGAGGTTCGACGTCATGATCAGGATGGTGTTCTTGAAGTCCACCACGTGGCCGAGCGAGTCACTGAGACGGCCGTCGTCGAGGACCTGCAGCAGCATGTTGAAGACGTCCGGGTGCGCCTTCTCGATCTCGTCGAACAGCACCACGGAGTAGGGGCGCCGCCGCACCTTCTCGGTGAGGTAGCCGCCCTCTTCGTAGCCCACGTACCCGGGCGGCGCGCCGAGCAGGCGCGACACCGAGAACTTCTCCATGTACTCCGACATGTCGACGCGGATCAGCGCGTTCTCGTCGCCGAAGAGGTATTCGGCGAGCGCGCGCGCGAGCTCCGTCTTTCCGACACCGGTCGGGCCGAGGAAGATGAACGAGCCGACCGGACGCTTGGCGTCCTTCAGCCCCGCGCGCGAGCGCCGGATGGCGCGCGACACCGCGGCGACCGCGGTGTCCTGGCCGACGATGCGGCCGTGCAGGGCCTCTTCCATCCGCGCGAGCTTGGCGGATTCCTTCTCCTCGAGCTTTGCGAGCGGGATGCCGGTCCACCGGGACACGATGAACTCGATGTCCTCCTCGTTGACCGACTGCGTGCCCTTGCCCTTGTTCTTGTCCCACTCCCGCTTCAGCTCTTCTTCGCGGGCGCGGAGGACCTTCTCCTTCTCGCGCAGCGAGGCCGCCTTCTCGAACTCCTGGGCCTCGAGGTACATGTCCTTCTCGCGGATGACGCGCTCGAGCTCCTTCTCGATCTCCTTGATCTCGGGGGGCGGGGTGAGCGCCATCAGCCGCGTGCGGGACGAGGCCTCGTCGATGACGTCGATCGCCTTGTCGGGGAGCTGGCGGTCGGTGATGTACCGGTCCGCGAGGTTCACGGCCGCCGTGATGGCGATGTCCGTGATCTTCACCCGGTGGTGCGCCTCGTACTTGTGGCGCAGCCCGCGGATGATCTCGATGGCCTCGGGGACGCTCGGCGCCTTCACGATCACGGGCTGGAAGCGGCGCTCGAGGGCGCCGTCCTTCTCGATGTACTTGCGGTATTCGTCGAGCGTGGTCGCGCCGATGGTCTGGATCTCGCCGCGCGAGAGGGCCGGCTTCAGCATGTTCGACGCGTCGATCGCGCCTTCGGCGGCGCCGGCCCCGATCAGCGTGTGGAGCTCGTCGAGGAACAGCACGACGTTCTCCGACTGCCGGATCTCCTTCATGACGGCCTTCAGCCGCTCCTCGAACTGGCCGCGGTACTTGGTCCCGGCCACGAGCGCGCCGAGGTCGAGCTGCAGCAGGCGCTTGTTGAGGAGGACGTCGGGGACGTCGTGGCTCACGATCTTCTGCGCGAGCCCCTCGACGATCGCGGTCTTGCCGACGCCGGGCTCGCCGATGAGCACCGGGTTGTTCTTCGTCCGGCGGGCGAGGATCTGGATGACGCGCTCGATCTCGGACTCGCGTCCGATGACGGGATCGAGCTTCGTCTCGCGCGCGAGCTGGGTCAGGTCGCGCGCGAACTCGTCGAGGACGGGGGTCTGGGAGCGCTTCTTCGGCCGGGGGTAGTACTGGTCCCCGAGCAGGGCCAGCGTTTCCTGGCGCACCTCGTCGAGCCGCGCCCCGAGCGACTCGAGGATCTTCGCGGCGATCGACTGGCCTTCCTTCATCAGCCCGAGCAGCAGATGCTCGGTGCCGATGTAGTTGTGACCGAGCTGGCGCGCCTCTTCGATGCTCAGCTCGAGCACCCGCTTTGCCTGAGGCGTGAAGGGGACTTCACCGAACGTCAGTGTCTTCGGGAACCCCGCAAGAGCCCGCTCGACCTCCGCCTTCACGGTCTCGAGACGAAGCCCGAGCCGTTGCAGCACGGCGGTGGCGATGCCTTCTCCGTCCCGGATCAAGCCGAGGAGGACGTGCTCGGTTCCCACGAAATCGTGGCGGAACCTGCCCGCTTCCTCGCGTGCCAGGATGATGACTCGTCGCGCGCGCTCTGTGAATCGTTCAAACACTGGTGTCCCCCCACCCCTTCCCAGTGCAGCTTCGGTGCCGTTTTTGCTTCCCGGACGCCTAGTTGGGATCAGTATAGCCCGCGTACGGTAAGGCCCGCCAGTGAATTTAGGCGGTCGGGCCCCAAGCGGCTGAATTCCCCTCTCTATTCCATCGGCCTGGCCCGGCCTTCCACGAGTCGATACCCACGCTCCGCCTTCCGGGCGAGGTCCGGGTTGTGGGTAGCGATGAGAAAGGCGATTCCGCGCTCCGCCTGCAGCCTGAGGAACAGGTCGTAAATGACCTCGCTGGTCTTGGGATCGAGATTGCCGGTCGGCTCGTCCGCGAGAATGAGCCGCGGGCCGTTCACCAGCGCGCGGGCGATCGCCACGCGCTGCTGCTCGCCGCCCGACAGCTCGCCCGGGCGGTGACGCATGCGATCCGCGAGGCCGACTTCGACCAGCGCCTCGGTCGCGCGCGCGCGCGCCTCATTCGTGGGGCGCCGCGCGAGCAGCGACGGGATCATCGCGTTCTCCAGCGCCGACATCTCGCCGAGCAGGTTGTAGAACTGGAAGACGAATCCGATATCGTGCCGGCGGTAGCGCACGAGCTGCGCCTCCGGGCGCTCGAAGAGACCAGCGCCGTCGAACACGACTCGTCCCCGGTCCGGTCTGTCCAGCGCGCCAAACAGATGCAGCAGCGTCGATTTCCCCACCCCGGACGCGCCCACCAGGGCCACGACCTCGCCCGCGTTGACGTGCATCGACGCGCCGCGGAGCACGTGGACGACCTCGGGGCCGCTCGCGTAGCTCTTCTCGAGATCCTCGCCGACGATGAGATGACTGGTGGCGTCACTCATAACGGAGCACGTCCACGGGAGCGAGCGCGCCCGCGCGCCGGGCCGGGATGATCGTCGCGATCAGCGAGATCGCCAGCGTCGAGCCGACGACGAGGATGAAGTCCCCCGTGCTCAGCTTCATCGGCAGGTGATCGATCTGGTACACGTCGCCCGCCAGCCGGATGAGCTTGAAGGTGTTCTGCAGCCAGATCAGCGTGAGCCCGACGATGCTGCCGGCGACCGTGCCGACGACGCCGATGATCATCCCGACCGTGAAGAACACCATGCTGATGCTCGGGTTCGAGGCGCCGATCGCCTTGAGGATCCCGATCTCCTTGCGCTTCTCCGCGACGAGGAGGACCAGGTGGCCGATGATCGCGAACGCGGCGACGAGGACGATGATCGTGACGATGACGAACAGCGCCAGCTTCTCGAGCTGGAGCGCCGCGAAGAAGTTGCGGTTCATGTCCATCCAGTCGCGCACCCAGAACGGAAAGCCGAGGCGGCCCATGACCGCGCGGCCGACGCGCTTGGCGTCGAACGCGTCGACGAGCTTCACCTCCACGCCCGTCACGCCCTGGCCGAGCCCCGCGAACTCCTGCGCCAGCGGCAGCGCGAGGTAGGCGAGCGAGGAGTCGTACTCGAACATCCCCACCTCGACCGTCCCCGCGACCGTGTACCGCCGCATCTTCGGCACCATGCCGACCGCGGTGATCGCGCCCTGCGGCGAGATCACCGTCACGGGATCGCCGACCACCACGCCGAGCGTGCGCGCGAGCTCCGCCCCGAGCAGGATCGACGGCTCGCCCTCCGCCACCGGCGTCATGCTACCGGACCGGATCTGCGTGCGGACGTCGTTCCGGACCCCCGGCGCGGCGAGGTCGATCCCGCGCACGAGACCGCCGTGCGTCGCGCCGCTCGCCGCGGTGAAGAGCGCCTGCTGCAGCACGAACGGCGTCGCCGTCCGAACGCCGGCCACCTCGCGGATGCGGCCCGCCACCGAGTCCGCGTCGGTGAGCGCCTTGCCGCCGGCCTGGAACACGAGCAGGTGCGGATTCGCGGCGATGATCCGGTCGCGGATGCCGTCCTGAAAGCCGGTCATCACCGCGAGGACGACGATCAACGCGGCGACCCCGAGGAAGACGCCGCCGACGCCGATCCACACGAAGAGCGACAGGGCCGCGCGCTGGCCGCGCGCGCCGAGGTAGCGCAGGCCGATGAAGAGCTCGAACGGCAGCCCGCCCCTCACGACTCCGGCGCCTCGTCCCGCTTTTCCGGGCGCAGGTGCGGAAAGAGGATCACCTCGCGGATGGACGGCTGATCCGCGAACAGCATCACGAGGCGGTCGATGCCCACGCCCTCGCCCGCCGTCGGCGGCATGCCGTACTCGAGCGCGCGGATGTAATCCTCGTCGAGCCACTGCGCCTCGTCGTCACCCCGCGCGCGCTCCTTCTCCTGCTCCTCGAACCGCTGGCGCTGCTCCTCGGGGTCGTTGAGCTCCGTGTACGCGTTGGCGAGCTCGCGCCGGCCGATGAAGAGCTCGAAGCGGTCGACCAGCCGCGCGTCGTCGCGCTTCCGCTTGGAGAGCGGCGACAGCTCGACGGGGAAATCGATCACGAACGTCGGCTGCACGAGCCCGGGCTCGACGAGCCCCTCGAAGACTTCCTTCCAGAGCTTGCTGCGCTCGTCGCCGCGGAGGTCGAGCGAGACCCCGGCCTCGTGGAGCGCGGCCCTGACCGCGGGCGCCTCGGCCGCCGCGCGCAGCGTCCCGACGTCGGTGTCGGGCGTCACCGTCGTCCCGAGCGCCTTCGAGAGCCCGTCGAAGAACGGCAGCCGCGCCCACGGCGGAGACAGGTTGATCGTCTCGCCGCTCCAGGCCAGCGCGCGCTTCTCGAGCAGGCGATCGGCGAGCGCGACGAACATCTCCTCCGTCAGCGTCATGAGGTCCTGGTAGTCCGCGTACGCCTGGTAGAACTCGAGCATCGTGAACTCGGGGTTGTGCTGCGTCGACACCCCCTCGTTCCGGAAGTTGCGGTTGATCTCGTACACGCGGTCGAGGCCGCCGACCACGAGCCGCTTCAGGTAGAGCTCCGGCGCGATCCGGAGGAAGAGATCCATGTCGAGCGCGTTGTGGTGCGTGACGAACGGCCGCGCGGTCGCGCCGCCGGGGATCGGCTGCATCATCGGGGTCTCGACCTCGATGAAGCCGCGCGCGTCGAGGAAGTCCCGGAGCGCCTTGATCACCCGCGAGCGCAGCAGGAAGACCTGGCGCGGCTCCGGGTTGACGACGAGGTCGACGTACCGCTGGCGATAGCGGGTCTCGACGTCCTTCAGCCCGTGCCACTTCTCGGGCAGCGGGCGCAGCCGCTTGGCGAGGAAGGTCCACTCCCGCACCGCGATCGTCAGCTCGCCCGTCCGCGTCCGGAAGAGCTCGCCCGCCACGCCGATGTAGTCGCCCGCGTCGACGTTCACGTAGTCGGCGAAGTCGGCGAGCTGGTCGGCGCGCGCGTAGAGCTGGATCCGGCCGGTGTAGTCCATCAGGTGGAGGAAGCAGGTCTTGCCGTGGTGCCGCATGGTGATCACGCGGCCCGCGACACGCACCGGCTCGGCGCTCTTCAGCGTGCCTTCGTCCGCGGCGTCGTACTGCTCGTGCAGCGTGCCCGCCCAGTGCGAGACGTCGAAGCGCCGCCCGTAGGGATCGATGCCCCGCTGCCGGAGCGCGTCGCGCTTGGCGATCGCCTGCTCGATCGGGCCGCCGTCGCCGCTCACGCGGCGCGTTCCCGCGACCAGAGCAGGTAGGCCTTGATGAACGCGTCCAGGTCGCCGTCCATCACGGCCTCGACGTTCCCCGCTTCCAGCCCGGTCCGATGATCCTTGATGAGCTGGTAGGGATGGAACGTGTAGGAGCGGATCTGGCTGCCGAACGCGATCTCCTTCTTCTGGCCGGTCAGCTCGCTCAGCTCCTCGCGCTGCTTCTTCTCGGCGATCTCGTAGAGCCGCGCCTTCAAGATCCGCATCGCGGTGTCGCGGTTGCGGAGCTGCGAGCGCTCGTTCTGACACGAGACCACGATCCCCGTCGGCAGATGCGTGATCCGGACGGCGGAGTCCGCGGTGTTCACCCCCTGCCCGCCCGGGCCCGACGAGCGAAACACGTCGATGCGCAGCTCGTCGTCCCGCACGCTCACCTCGACGTCGTCGACCTCGGGCGCGACCGCGACCGACGCGAAGCTCGTCTGGCGGCGCTTCGAGGCGTCGAAGGGCGAGATCCTGATCAGGCGATGCACGCCGGTCTCGCCGCGCAGGTAGCCGTACGCGTTGTCGCCGGTGACCTCGATCGTGACCGACTTGATCCCCGCTTCCTCGCCCGGCAGCAGGTCGACGACTTCGGCCTTGAACCCCGCGCGCTCACACCAGCGGAGATACATGCGCATGAGCATCTGTGCCCAGTCCTGCGACTCGGTGCCGCCGGCGCCCGGATGGATCGAGAGGATGGCGGGCTTCGCGTCGTGCGACCCGGAGAGCATGACCTTCAGGTCGAACTCGTCGAGCTCGCGCTTCAGCGTCGCGACGCCTTCGGTGATCTCGGCGTCGAGCGACCCGTCGTCCGCTTCGGCCGCCAGCTCGAGCAGGACTTCGAGGTCCTGGGCCTGGGTCCCGAGCTCCTGCGTGCGCGCGACGGCGCGCGCCAGCTCGGTGCGCTCGCGGATCAGCTCCTGCGCGCGCCGATTGTCGTCCCAGAAGCTCGGCGCGCCCATCTCCGTGTCGAGGGCGGCGAGGCGCGCCTCCTTGCCCGGGATGTCAAAGGTGCCTCCGGAGATCGTCGACCCGCCGGGCCAGCTCGCCGACTTCGCGCTTGAGCTCGCCCGGCATCATCGTGGAATCCCTCGTCGGAGCGCGCGGACGCCGAGGCCGACCGCGGTGACCGCGATGCCGGCGTACGCGACCCAGTCCCCGAGCTTCGTGTAGAGCGTGGTGCGCGCGCGCAGGGGCACGGCCGAGGTCAGCGTGCTGCGCTCGAAGAGCGACAGACGCCCGAGGATCTGCCCGGTCGGCGCGATGAACGCCGAGACACCGGTGTTCGCCGCGCGCACGACCGACGTCCGGTGCTCGACCGCGCGGAAGGGATACATGGCCAGATGCTGCAGCGGGCCGCTCGTCCGGCCGAACCAGGCGTCGTTGGTGATGTTCACGATGAGCCGTGCCCCATTCTTCGCGAAGTCCCGTACCAGCTCGGGAAAGATTCCTTCGTAGCAGATCACGACACCGAACGGGGCTGGCGGACCCGGGAACACGACCGTCCTGGTGCCGGGCTCCAGCTCGGAAATGAATTCGGCCCAGCCCCGGACGAACCCGATCACTCCCGACAGCGGCACGTACTCGCCGAACGGTACGAGATGCATCTTATCATAGCGGCCTTCGATGCCACGTTCTGTCAGGAGATACGCGGTGTTACGGAGCACGACCGGGGAGGCTCCCTCCACGTCGATCGACCCCACGACCAGGGGCGCCCTCAGGCTCGTCGCCAGCCCGCGCAAGAGCGAGACGAGGCCCGCGTCGCGCGCGAGCGGCGTCGGCGTCGCGGTCTCCGGCCAGACCAGGAGCGAGGGCGCGTCCTCGACCGCGCGCCGCGACAGCGCGACGTAGATGCCGAGCGTGGCCGCGGCGTGGTCGGGATCCCACTTGAGAGGCTGCTCGATCGACGGCTGCACCACGGCGACGCGCGCGGTCGCTTCCGTCATGGGCTCCCGCAGGCGCCACACGCCGAAACCGAGGGAGAGCGCGAGCAGGACGCCGGCGAGGACGGCGCCCGCTGCCGCGTGCCGCCACGGTAACAGCACGACGCCCGCGACCGCGGCGTTGACCGCGAGGACGACGAACGACACCGCGTAGACGCCGCCCAGCTCGGCGATCTGGATCGCCGGCAGCTGCGCGTGCTGCGTGTAGCCGAGCAGGCCCCAGGGAAAGCCGCCGAAGAGATGGCCGCGTCCCCACTCCGCCGCGACCCACGCGAACGGCGCCAGCACGAGTGCCCAGCCGGTCGACCGCGTGCCCACCCACGAAGTCGCCGCCATGACGAGCGCGACCCAGAGCCCGCAGTAGGCGGCGAGCGCGAGGGTCGGGAGCCACGTGAGCGGGAACGGGATCGCGCTGAACGTCATGAACGTGAAGTTGAGCCACTGCAGGAGTCCGAGGAAGAACGTCGTCGCGCCGAGCCAGCCCCAGAAGAACGCCGCCCGTGGTCCGCGGAGGAGCGCCACGACGAGGAGGGGCGCGACGGCGATCCACGCGACGCCGTCCCAGTTCGTGCGCGGAAACGCGAGCGCGAGCACGCCGCCCGCGGCCATCACGCCGACGGCCGTGATGAGGCTCTCGCGCAAGGGCAGGCGCGTCCTCGCGCCTCTCAGGCGCCCGCCGCGAGGCGGTCGGCGAGGAAGCGCGGCAGCCCCGCGGCCTCGATCTTGGCGCGAGCGGTCGCGACGTCGTAGGCGACACGGCGCACCGTGACGCGCTTCGCGTCGACGTCCCAGACGGCGTACGCGGCGCGCGGGTCGCGGTCGCGCGGCTGACCCACGCTGCCCACGTTGACGATGTAGCGCCGGCCGGCATCGAGCGTCACGCTCACCTCGCCGCGCGCGTAGTCCGGGCCCGACGAGCCGAGCGACCACGCGGCGGGCACGTGCGAGTGGCCGACGAAGCAGAGGCGCGTGTCGAACGCCGCGAACGCGGCGAGCCCGTCTTCCTCGGTGACGAGGTAGTCCCACTCCTGCGGCTGCCGCGGCGAGGCGTGGACGAGCGTGGCGTCGCCGACGACCGCGGTGAGCGGCAGCGCGCCGAGATAGCTCGCGCAGTCCCCGTCGAGCCGCTCGCGCGTCCATTCCGCGGCCGCGCGCGCGTAGCGGTTGAACCAGGAGAGATCGAGCCGTCCGACCACCGCGTGCTCGTGGTTGCCGGCGACGACGGCACGCGCTCTGGCCCCGACGAGGTCGACGCACGGGCCGGGATCGGCGCCGTAGCCCACGACGTCGCCGAGGCAGAGCACGTCGTCGACGTGCTCCGCGGCGTCCGCGAGCACGGCGCTCAGCGCCTCGAGGTTGCCGTGGATGTCGGAGAGGACCGCGTACCGCACGGCGGCTAGGACGCCGGCCGCAGCTCGCGATGGACGCGATCGAGGATGCCGTTGATGAACCGGCTCGACTCGCGCGTCCCGAACTTCTTGGCGATCTCGATGGCCTCGTTGATCACGACCTTCGGCGGCGTGTCCGCCCGCCAGCCGAGCTCGTACACGGCGAGGCGAAGGATGTTCCGGTCGACAACCGCCATCCGTTCGAGGTCCCAGTGCTCGGTGAAGCGCGCGATGATCGTGTCGATCTCGTCCTGCCTCGTCTTGGTCCCGCGGACGATGGCGTCGGCGAACTCGTGCACGTCCTCGTCGAGCGGGTGGCGCGCCCAGAACTCCGCGCCGTGCGGCGCGGGATCGGCTTCGCCCTGCAGGTCGAGCTGATAGAGGAACTGCAGCGCGACCTCGCGGGCCTTCCTGCGCTTCGTCACTTTGGACTCGCGGGCGCCCGGCGCCTCCGGCGCCGCCCGCTCGGCTGCCGAAGCACGTCGGCCATCTCGATCGCCGCCTCGGCGGCCTCCGCGCCGCGGTTGCCCACCGGGCCGCCGGCGCGCGCCCACGCCTGGTCTTCCGTCAGCGCGGTGATCACCCCGAACGTCACCGGCACGCCGGTCGACATCCCGACCTCGCGGATGCCCGCCGCGGCCTGGCCGGCGACGAAATCGAAGTGCGGCGTCTCGCCCTTGATCACGCAGCCGACGCACGCGATGCCCGCGTAGCGGCGGCTCCGCACGAGCGTCTGGGCGGCGAGCGGCAGCTCGAACGAGCCCGGCACCCACTGGAGATCCACCGATCCCTGCCCGACGCCCGCCGCGGCGAACGCCTCGAGCGCGCCGTCGACCAGCTTCTTGACGATCGGCTCGTTGAAGCGCGCGGCGACGATCGCGAAGCGCCCGCGCCCGCGGCGCGGGCGGAGCGAGCGGGCTGGCGCGCGGCCGGCCATGGATCAGTCCGTCAGCGAGGAGAGCTGGTGACCGAGCTTGTCGCGCTTGGTGTGGAGGTACTTCCGGTTCGTGTCGTTCGAGGGGATCTCGATCGGAATCTGCTCGACGATCGTGAGCCCGTAGCTCTGCAGCCCGACGCGCTTGCGCGGGTTGTTCGTGAGCAACCTCAGATGTTTCACGCCGAGGTCGACGAGCACCTGCGTGCCGATGCCGTAGTCGCGCGGGTCCGGCGCGAACCCGAGCGCCACGTTCGCCTCGACCGTGTCGTGCCCCTGGTCCTGGAGCTCGTACGCGCGCACCTTGTTGATGAGACCGATGCCGCGCCCCTCCTGACGAAGGTAGACGATGATGCCCTTGCCTTCGTGGGCGATGATCTTCATCGCCTTCTCGAGCTGATCGCCGCAGTCGCAGCGCGCCGACCTGAAGACGTCGCCGGTGAGGCACTCGGAGTGCATGCGCACGAGCACCGGCGTGTCGCCCGCGACGTCGCCCATCACGAGCGCGAGCGGCGCCCAGCTCTCGACGCTCGCCTCGTACGCGTACGCCGTGAACTCGCCGAACTCCGTGGGCAGCTTCGCGGTGGCGATGCGGCGGACCAGCTTCTCCTTCCGGACCCGGTGCTCGATGAGCGCCTTGATGGTGATCATCTTGAGGTCGAACGTCTTCGCGACCTCGAGGAGCTGCGGCAGCCGCGCCATGCCGCCGTCCTCGTCGAGGACCTCGCAGATGACGCCCGCGGGATAGCAGCCGGCGAGACGCGCGAGGTCGACGGCCGCTTCGGTGTGCCCCGCCCGCCGCAGCACGCCGCCGGGCATCGCGCGCAGCGGGAAGATGTGCCCGGGCGCCGTGAGGTCGCGCGCGCCCATCGTGGGATCGACCAGCGTGCGGATCGTGACCGCGCGGTCGTACGCCGACGTGCCGGTGGTCACGCCCCGCCGCGCGTCGACCGTGACCGTGAACGCGGTCTGCATCGGCGCGGTGTTGTTCGCCACCATCATGCCGACCTCGAGCTCGTCGAGGCGCTCGCCGAGCATCGGCACGCAGATGAGGCCGCGGCCGTGCTTCGCCATGAAGTTGACGGCCTCGGGCGTCGCCTTGTCCGCCGCCATCACGAGGTCGCCCTCGTTCTCGCGGTCCTCGTCGTCGACGACGAGGATGATCCGTCCCTGGCGGATCTCCTCGAGGGCTTCCTCGATCGTCGCGAACCCCGTCATACGGTCCCTCTCAGCGCGAGCGATCGCTGCAGGTATTTCCCGATCACGTCGGTCTCCACGTTCACCGCTTCACCACCCGCCAGGGTGCCGAACGTCGTCACCGCCAGCGTGTGCGGGATCACCATGACCTCGAACGTCGTGACCGCCAGCGCGGCGATCGTCAGGCTGACGCCGTCGATGGCGATCGAGCCCTGCGGAATCAGCAGCGGGGCCAATTCGCGATCGGGCAGCGCGATCCGCACTCTGGCCGTCGATTCTACACGCTCGACCTGCTCGACGGTGGCGATGCCGTCGACGTGGCCCAGGACGAGGTGGCCGCCCAGCGCGCCGCCGAACCGAAGCGGCCGCTCGAGGTTCACGCGACGGCCCGGCACGAGTCGTCCGAGCGCGGTGCGTTGCAACGTCTCGGGTCCGACCTCGAACACGAGGCCGTCGGAGGGGCGATCGACGACGGTGAGACAGACGCCGTTGACCGCGACGCTCGCGCCGAGGTCGCTGCCGTCCCGCGCGAGCGTGGCGCCGACGGCGAGACGCGCCGTGTCGCCCTTGCGATCGAGCGCGTGCACGGTGCCGAGCTCCTCGACGATGCCGGTGAACATCAGCCGCGCCTCACGTCACCGTCGATCAGCACGTCGTCGCCGATACGCCGGACCTCGACGCCCTCGAGCGCGACGGCGCGCTTCAGCTCGCGGCCCGCGCCGGCCACGACCGACGGCGCCTTCACGCCGCCGAGCAGGCGGGGCGCCAGAAACATCGCCACGCGATCGACGAGCCCGGCGTCGAGGAACGAGGCGCTGACCTCGGCGCCGCCTTCGATGAGGACGCCGCGCACCTCGCGTGCGAACAGCGCCGCGAGGAGCGCCGCCGGCGAGACCCGGCCGTCGGCGCCGGGGCACCGCACCACGCGCGCGCCCGCGGCTTCGAGCGCGCGCACGCGCTCCTCGGGCGCGTCGGCGCCGACCGCGATGACCGCGTGATCCGGCGGATCGCCCTGGATCAGCTTCGCCGACGCCGGCGTGCGGGCCTTCGAATCGAGCACGACGCGCAGGGGCTGTCGCGGCCACGGCCCGTCGAGCCGCACGGTGAGCGCGGGATCGTCGGCGAGGACCGTGCCGACCCCGACCACCACGGCGTCGGCCTCGCTGCGGAGCCGCCGTCCTTCGAGGCGTGCCGCCTCGCCGGTGATCCACTGCGACGTCCCGTGGATGTCCGCGATCTTCCCGTCGAGCGTCGTCGCGGCCTTGAGCGTGACGTGCGGCCGGCCCTCGCGCATCGCGGTGAGGAACACGCGGTTGAGCTTCGACGCCTGCGGAGCGAGCACGCCCGTGGCGACCTCGAGACCGGCGTCGCGCAGCGCGGTGACGCCGCGGCCGGACACGAGCGGATTCGGATCGGTCGTCGCGACGACGACGCGGCGGACGCCGGAGGCGATCACGACGGGCGCGCACGGCGGTGTCCGGCCGTGATGCACGCAGGGCTCGAGGGTGACGTAGAGCGTCGCGCCGCGCGCGCCGCCGCCCGCCGCGGCGAGCGCCTCGATCTCCGCGTGCGGCTCGCCGGCGGCGCGATGAAAGCCTTCCGCCAGCATCGCGCCGTCGCGCACGACGACGGCGCCGACCATCGGGTTCGGCGAGGTCAGGCCGCGCGCGCGCGCGGCGATGTCGAGGGCGCGCTGCATGAACCGTTCGTCATCGGTCATGCTTCGGGTACCAGCGCGTCGATGAAGCGGGCCGGATCGAACGGGCCGAGATCGTCGACCTTCTCGCCCACGCCGATCAGCTTGATCGGGACGCCGAGCTCGCGAACGATCCGGACGACGATCCCGCCCTTCGCGGTGCCGTCGAGCTTCGTGAGGCAGAGGCCGCTGAGCCCGATCGCCTGGTGGAACATCGCGGCCTGCGCGAAGCCGTTCTGGCCCGTCGGCGCGTCGAGGACCATCAGCGACTCGTGCGGCGCGCCCGGAAGCTGGCGCTCCGCGACGCGCTTCAGCTTCACGAGCTCGTCCATGAGGTTCGATTTCGTGTGCAGGCGCCCCGCAGTGTCGATGATCAGCACGTCCACGCGCCGTGCGGTCGCCGCCTTCACCGCGTCGAAGACGACCGCGGCGGGATCCGAGCCGGCGGCCTGGTGGATGACGTCGACGCCGATCCGCGCGCCCCACGTCTGAAGCTGCTCGATCGCGGCCGCGCGGAACGTGTCGGCGGCGGCCAGCAGCACGCTCTTGCCGTCGTCTTTCAGCTGCGCGGCGAGCTTCGCGCACGTCGTCGTCTTCCCCGCCCCGTTGACGCCGAGCATGAGGAGCACGCTCGGCTGGTGCGCGAGGTCGAGCGTGCCGGTCGTCGCCGCGAGCGTGTCCACGAGGAAGCGCCGGAAGAGCGGGCGGAGCTGGTCAGCGCGCGTCACCGTGCCGAACATCTGCTCCTCTTTCGCGCGATGCTTGAAATCCGCCGCGAGCGCCGCCCCGATGTCGGCCGCGATCAGGATCTCCTCGAGCTCCTCGAACAGCGCGTCGTCGATGGGACGGTCCGGCTCGAAGACGGTCTTGAGCTCCGCCGAGAGCAACTCCTGCGAGCGCCGCAGGCCGTCGGTGAGGCGCTGCTTGAGGCCGGAGAAGAAGCTCACTGTGTTTCGGTCGGCAGGACGAGACGCGGAATCACGACCCCGCTCGCTCCGAGCGGCGGAAGCGGGCGGCCGTTCAGCTCGAGCGCGACGCCCCCGGCGTTCCCGACCGTGAGCGTGAACGGTCCGGTCGAAAACCACTCGCGCGTCTGGCCGGGCGGAATCGTCTCCTCCGTCGTCTTGCCGTCTTCCGTCCTCACGCGCATCCACGTCGGCTCGAGCGTGCGCGCGACCAGGCGATAGCCCGGAGGGCGCGGCGGCTGGGGCACGACTTCGGCGCGCCTGCGGGCGCCGGGGGCGTGCCCGGCATCGCGCGGACCGGCTCACCGGGCGCGGTCGGGGTGGCCGGCGCCTCGGCGGGAGGCGTCGAACGCGCGGCGCGCGGCGATTCCGGCGCTTCGCGGCCCGATTGCAGCGCGAGCGCCACGGCGAAGAGCGCGATACCGAGGACGACGAGCAGGATGAAGCTCACGAGGACCGGCCCGCGATTGCGTGGCGTGCCCTCGGTGGTGGTCACGGGTCGCGCGGCGGTGGCCGCGCGCGCGCTGGTCGGCGCGACGGGCGCGGCGGGGGGGGCCACGGGCGTCTCCCCGCGGCCATCGAAGAGTGCCATCGCCTGGTCGGGCGGCTCGCCGAGGGCCTGGCAATACGCGCGGATGAAGCCGCGGGTGAACACCGGGACCGGCAGCTCCGCGTAGTCGTCCGCCTCGAGGGCATGGAGGTACGAAGAATTGACGCGCGTGACGCGGGCGATCTCTTCGAGGGAGACACCTCGCGCCTCGCGAAGCTGGCGCAGATGAGCACCTACTGACGACATAACGGGCGAGGAACGAGTCTAGCTCAGATCGCGTTCAGGTTCACGGACACGAGCTTCGAGAGCCCGGGCTCCTCCATCGTCACGCCGTAGAGGATGTCGGCGGCTTCCATGGTCTCCCGGTTATGGGTGATGACCAGGAACTGCGTCTGGCTCGTGAGGTCCCGCAGCACGCGGAGGAACCGGTGGATGTTCGCGTCGTCGAGCGGCGCGTCCACCTCGTCGAGCACGCAGAACGGGCTCGGGCGGAAGTAGAAGATGGCGAAGAGCAGCGCGAGCCCCGTGAGGGCGCGCTCGCCGCCCGACATGAGGGACACGGCCTGCAGCCGCTTGCCGCGCGGCTGCGCCATCAGCTCGACGCCGGTGTCGAGCGGGTCGCCGCCCTCTTCGGCCTCGACGAGCCGGAGCTCCGCCCGACCGCCCTCGAACAGGCGCTGGAAGATCCCGCCGAAGTACCGGTTGATCTCCTCGAAGGCCTGCGTGAAGCGCTCCTGCGCCGTGCGCGTCATCCCGCGCAGCGCCTTCTCGAGATCCTTGATCGAGGCCGTCAGGTCGTCGTACTGGGTCCGGAGGAACGTCAGACGCTCGTCGAGCTCGCGGTACTCGTCGTCGGCCACGAGATTGACGGCGCCGATCGCGGTGAGCTTCTCCTCGAGCTCGGCCACGCGCGCGCGGGCGGCCTCGAGATCGCGCGCGGGGTCGTGGACGCCCCGCAGCGCGTCGGCGTCGACGCCGTACGCGCGCCACGCTTCCTGCGCCAGCTCCTCACGGCGCACGCGGCCTTCGGTCGCGCGGAGCTCGATGCCGTGCATCGTGCTCACGACGCGCGCGGCCTCGCTCTCGACGGCGCGGATCTCGCCCTCGATCGCCCGGAGCTCGGCCAGGAGCTCTTCGTGGTACTGGCCCGCCGCGCGCGCTTCTTCCTCGACCCGATCGCGCTCCCCCGCGACGTCCCGCGCGGCGGCGTCGGTGCGTTCGCGCTCGCCGGCGAGCCACGTCGCGCGCTCATCGAGCTGCGTGCGGCGCTGCCGCGTCGCTTCCTGACGCTCGACGAGATCCGCCTCGATCTGATCGAGCCGCGCCAGCTCGCGACCGAGCGCGTCGACCCGTTCCGTGGCCGACGCGAGCTCCACGCGACAGGCGGTGAGCGCCGCGACGAGCGTTTCGTCCCGCTCCTGGCCGCGGCCGATGGACCCGCGGAGCGCGACCATCGCCCGCTCGTGCATCGTCTCGGCGTCCCGGGCGGCGTGCATGCGCTGGCCGAGCACGTCGAGCGTGCGCTCGGTCTCCGCCGCTTCGAGCGCGACCTGCCGCGCCTCCGCTTGCACCGTCTCGCGGTAACGCAGGATGCGCTCCTGGTCGCGGATGGTCTGCTCGAGATCCTTCTCGCCCGCGAGCCGCTCCGCCTCGCCGGCGTGGATCGACTGCTGGAGCAGCGGCAGCCGCGCGCGCAGCGTGCTGACCTCGGCGTCGAGCTGCGCGGTCTCGGTCTGCGCGTCGTCCATCAGCACCGCGAGCCGCGAGACTTCGGCTTCGAGCTCGCGGAGCTCGCGCCGGCGGCCGAGGAGCGAATGCTCCGCGCCGCCCGACGGCGTGGCGCCGCCGCGCAGTCGACCCGTCGGAGCGAGCACCTCGCCTTCCGGCGTCACGTACGTCGCGACCACCCCGTTGCGCCGCCACAGCGCTTCGGCCTCGTCGAGGTTCGCCACGATCCTCACGCGGCCGAGGAGATGCCGCACGAGCGAGCCATGCGCCCCGCCGATCTGATCAGCGGCCCACCCATCCGGACCGTGCTCGGCTTCCCTATTCTCCAAATGATCCAGGGGGAGGAACGTCGCGGCACCCGTTCCCTCGCCGCGCAGATGTTCGACGGCGGCGCGCGCGTGCTCGAAGCTCTCGACGACGACCCACTGCAGACGCTCGCCGAGCACGGCTTCGACCGCGCGCTCGAGGCCGCGCGGCACGTCGAGGAGATCGGCGACCGTGCCGACGACGCCCGCGACCACGGGCCGCCCGCCGGCGGCGAACACCGCGCGGACGCCCGCGCCGTAGCCCTCACGGACGCGGTCGAGCTCGGAGCGCGCCTCGAAGCTGGAGCGGCGCGCCGCGAGCTGGACGCGCGCGTCGGCGAGACGCTCTTCGGCGGCGGCCAGCGCGATCTCGCGTTCCGCGAGCGCGGTCTCGAGTCGCGCGCGCTCGTCCGCCAGCGTCGTCAGCTCCGCGGTCATGCGATCGCGCGACGTCTCGAGCACCGCGCGATGCGTGACGAGCTGCGCCGCCTGGGTCTCCGCCTCCGCGAGCTCGGCGGCGAGCCGCTCACCGCGCCGCGTGAGCTGCACGTGCCGCTCGCGGAGCTCGCCGGCCTCGCGCATCAGGTCCGTACGCTCCGCAGCGAGCCGCACCTGCTCGAGGCGCAGCGCCTCCGCGCGATCACGCTCCGTCGCGAGCGCCTGGCGATGACGCTCGAGATCGCCTTCGAGACCTTCGGCCGCGCGGCCGCGCTCGCCGACGGCGGCTTCGGCCTCGGCCAGCGCGCCGCGACCGTGCTGACGCTCGCCGTGCAGCGCGACGAGGCGCTCCGCGGTCACACGAAGCTCGTCCTCGAGCCGCACCGCCTCTTCGTTCAGCTCACGGATCTGCACACCCATCTGCTCGCGGCGCTCGAGCAGCCGCTCGAGCTCTCCCTGGACTTTCTGGACGTTCTGTCGCAGATCGCCGAGCCGGTGGTCGCTCACCTGGATCGCCTCACGCTGCGTCGCCTCGCGGGACGCCAGGCCGGCGAGCCGCGTGCGCAGCGCTTGCTCGGTGTCGCCGAGGCGCGCGAGCTCGGCGGCGAGACGCTCGCCTTCGGACGTGAGCGTCGCCCAGCCGGCGGCGAGCAGCGCCAGCGAGAGCTCGCGCTTCTCGTTCTGGAGCGTCTTGTACTGCTGCGCCTTGCGCGCCTGGCGCTCGAGCGAGCCGAGCTGCCGCTTCACCTCGTCCATCACGTCGCGCACGCGCACGAGGTTCTGGCGGGTGGCGTCGAGCTTGCCCTGCGTCTCGTTGCGCTGCTGCTTGTAGCGCGCGATCCCCGCGGCCTCCTCGATGAAGACGCGCCGCTCGTGCGGCTTCGCGGTGAGGACGTGGTTGAGCTTGTCCTGGTCCATCACGGAGTACGCGCGCGGATTCGCGCCCGTGCCCGCGAAGAGGTCGAGGATGTCGCGCAGGCGCGTCACGCCGTTGTTGAGGAGGTACTCGCTCTCACCCGTCCGGTAGAGCCGGCGGCTGACCGCGATCTCGCTCCACGGCACCGACAGCGTGCCTTCGTTCGAGAACGTCAGGCCGACTTCGGCGAGGCCGACGGGCTTGCGCGACGACGAGCCGTGGAAGATCAGGTCTTCCATGCGAGAACCGCGGAGGGATTTGGCGCTCTGCTCGCCGAGCGCCCAGCGCACCGCCTCGGAGATGTTGCTCTTGCCGCAGCCGTTCGGACCGACGATCCCGGTGATCCCGGGCAGGACCTTGATGACGACTTTCTCGCCGAACGACTTGAAGCCCTGGAGCGTGATCGAATCGAGACGCATGAGGTTATCTACCACGCCACTTCGGATAACCCCAAGAAAAAACTACCAGACTTGGTAGGGGACGGCCCTCGGAGCCACTACGTCTTGAAGAGGTTGTTGAAGCCCCGGCGGGCGTCCTCGGGGCGGACGGCGCCGCTCGAGGTCTCGCGCTCCACGGTCACACGGAGGGAGAAGGACCCGCAGTCGTTCACCTGCTGCTTGTCGGCGATGCGCGCGGCGACCGGCTCAGTGCACTCGAAGCGCTGCCCCGGATCGAGGTGCGCGCACTGGCGGCACGCGTGAAGGGCCGCGCGACAGCTCGGGCATTCGGCGAGCGACTCGGCCGTGACGGGAAGCGTGGCGCCACAGGCGGCGCAACGCGAGACCGGGCGGTTCTTGAGGACGGCGCCCGGATTCGGAGCGTCGCTCGGCCGGCGTGGCGCCTCGCGCTGCCGGCCGCTGTCCTTGTACCCTGATTGGCGGTATCGCCGGTCGTCCATCACGCGCCTTTCAGGTAGCAGCAGCGCTTGTACTTCTTCCCGGAGCCGCAGGGGCAGGGATCGTTGCGTCCCACCTTTTCGCCCGTCGCCGTGCGCGGGGCGGGCGCGGGCCGCGCGGGCTGTGCCGCCGGCGGGCCGTTCTGGATCGCGTCGGCAGGCAGCGCGCCGCGGGACTCCTGGAAGTCCGCGCGCGCGACGATCGTCGGCATCTCCATCGGCGAATCCCGCATCACCTGCACCTTGAAGAGCCGCTCGATGACCGCGGTCTTCACCCGCTCCACCGTCGCCTGGAAGAGATCGAAGGCCTCGCGCTTGTACTCGGTGAGCGGATCGCGCTGGCCGTACCCGCGCAGCCCGATGCCTTCCTTCAGGTGGTCGATCGACAGCAGGTGGTCCTTCCACTGCTGGTCGATGACGATGAGCATCTCGTGACGCTCGAGCGCGCGCAGCAGCTCGGTGCCGAGCTCGCGATCCCGCGCTTCGTAGCGCTCGCGCACCTTCTCGAGCACGATCTGCTCGAGCGCGCCGCGCGTCGGCGCGTCGTCGACCGACGGCGCCGGCATGCGGAAGCCGTACTGCTGGTACACGCCTTCGACGAGGCCGGCGAGATCCCAGTCCTCCGGATGCGCCTCCTCGCCCGCGTACGGGTCGATCGTGGCGGCGACCGTCTCCTCGATCCACTCCTCGATCGTCTCGGCCTGGCTTTCGCCGTCGAGGATCTGGCGGCGCATGCCGTAGATGATCTCGCGCTGCTTGTTCATGACGTCGTCGTACTCGAGGAGGTGCTTGCGGATCTCGAAGTTGTGCGTCTCGACGCGCTTCTGCGCGGTGGCGATGGCGCGCGTCACGAGCCTGTGCTCGATCGGCTCGCCCTCCTCCATGCCGAGGCGCTCCATGATCTTCTGGATCCGCTGCGAGCCGAAGATCCGGAGCAGGTCGTCCTCGAGCGAGAGATAGAAGCGGGACGAGCCGGGGTCGCCCTGGCGGCCCGACCGGCCGCGGAGCTGGTTGTCGACGCGCCGCGACTCGTGGCGCTCCGTGCCGACGATGTGGAGACCGCCGAGCCCGACGACCTTCTCGTGCTCCGGCTCGGTCACCTTCTTCGCCTCGGCGAGCGCCGACGCGCGCGCGTCCGGCGGCGCCGTCGCGGGATCGAGGCCGCGCTTGCGGAGGATCTCCTTCGAGAGGAAGTCCGGATTGCCGCCGAGCAGGATGTCGGTGCCGCGGCCCGCCATGTTGGTGGCGATCGTGACCGCGCCGGCGCGGCCGGCCTGCGCCACGATCTCCGCCTCGCGCTCGTGGTACTTGGCGTTGAGCACCTCGTGCTTCACGCCGCGACGCTTGAGCAGCGCCGCCAGCCGCTCCGACTTCTCGATCGAGACGGTGCCGACGAGGACCGGCTGGCCCTTCGCGCTCCGCTCGATGATGTCCGTCGTCACCGCGTCGAACTTCTCGCGCTCGGTCTTGTAGACCACGTCCGAGAGGTTGACGCGGACGAGCGCCCGGTTCGTGGGGACGACCGTCACGTCGAGCTTGTAGATCTTCGCGAACTCCTCGGCCTCGGTCTCCGCCGTGCCGGTCATCCCGGCGAGCTTCGCGTACATGCGGAAGTAGTTCTGGAACGTGATCGTCGCCAGCGTCTGGTTCTCGCGCTCGATCCTGACCCCTTCCTTCGCCTCCACCGCCTGGTGCAGGCCGTCGGACCAGCGCCGGCCGGGCATGAGCCGCCCCGTGAACTCGTCGACGATGACGACCTCGCCGTCCTTCACCATGTAGTCGACGTCGCGGCGGAAGAGGGCGTGCGCGCGCAGGCCCTGCTGGACGTGGTGGAGGACGTCGATGTTGCGCGGGTCGTAGAGGTTGTCGACGCTGAGCAGACGCTCACAGCTCTGGATCCCCTGCTCCGTGAGCGCGACGGCGCGCGACTTCTCGTCGACGATGAAATCGCCCTCGCGCTCCATCTCGATCTCGGAGAGCTTGCCCTCCACGATGGTCGCGGCGCGCTTCAGCTTCGGGATGATGCGATCGATCTTGTAGTAGAGATCCGTCGACTCTTCCGCCGGTCCGGAGATGATGAGCGGCGTCCGCGCCTCGTCGATCAGGATCGAGTCGACCTCGTCGACGATCGCGTAGTTGAGCCCGCGCTGCACCAGCTCGTCGAGCGTGAACCGCATGTTGTCCCGGAGGTAGTCGAAGCCGAACTCGTTGTTGGTGCCGTACGTGATGTCGGCGCGATACGCCTCCTGCCGCGTGCACGGGCGCAGCGCCGTCATCCGGATGTCGGACGTCACGTACGCCGGGTCGTAGAGGAACGACGCCTCGTGCTGGATCACGCCGACCCTGAGGCCGAGCCCGTGATAGAGCGGGCCCATCCACTGCGCGTCGCGCTTGGCGAGGTAGTCGTTGACGGTGACGATGTGCACGCCCTTGCCGGACAGGGCGTTGAGGTAGGCGGGGAGCGTGGCGACGAGCGTCTTGCCTTCGCCCGTGGCCATCTCCGCGATCTTGCCCTGGTGCAGCATCATCCCGCCGATGAGCTGGACGTCGAAGTGACGCATGCCGAGGGTGCGGCGCGCGGCCTCGCGGCAGACGGCGAACGCCTGCTCGAGGATGTGCTCGACGTCGCCGTCCTCACCGACCTGTGCGCGCAGCTCGTCGGTCCTGGCGCGCAGCGCGGCGTCGTCGAGGCGCTGCAGCTCGGGCTCGAGCGCGTTGATCGCGGCGACGGCGGGGAGCGCGCGCTTGACGTCGCGCTCGTGCTTCGTGCCGAAGATCTTCTTCAGGATCAGATCAAGCATGCCCGACGACCATTATACCGGCCGGGTTCTTCCGCCCTTGCCACGTGAGAGCAGCTCGCGGGCGTGGCGGAGCGCTTCACTCGTCGCTTCGCCGCCCAGCATACGCGCCACTTCCGCCACCCGCTCGTCGCCGTCGAGCGCGGCGGTCGTCACCCGGGTCCGCCCGGCGCGCACCGCCTTCGCGACCCGCACGTGATGGTCCGCGCGCGCCGCGATCGGCGCCAGGTGCGTCACGCAGAGCACCTGACGGCCGCGCGCCGCCGCCGCGAGCTTGTCCGCGACGACCGCGGCGGCGCGCCCGCCGACGCCTGCGTCCACTTCGTCGAAGACCATCGTGGCGACGCCTTCGGCGGCGAGCACCGTGTGGAGCGCGAGCATCGTGCGGGAGAGCTCGCCGCCCGACGCCACGCGCGCGAGCGCACGCGGCTCGTCTCCCGGATTGGCGGCGAGCCGCAGCTCCACGCGGTCGACGCCGCGCGCGGTGACGGCGTCGGCGGCCGCCCGCTCCACCGCGACCTCGAAGCTCGCGCGCTCCATCCCGAGTGTCCTGATCTCCCGCTCGGCCGCGGTGGCAAGCTTGCGCGCGGCCCCGGCGCGTCGGTCGGACAGGCGGCGCGCGGCCGCGCTCAGCTCCGCCCACACCTCCGCGAGCGCGCGCTCCTGCGCGGCGAGCAGCTCTTCGTGCCGCTGCAGCCGGTCGAGCTCCGCGGCGGCCTCGTCCCGGAATCGCAGCATCACGGCTTCCGTGTCGCCATACTTCCGCTTGAGACGCGTCAGCGCATCGAGACGATCCTCGATGGCTTCGAGCCCGCCCGGCTCCGCGCCGGCGCGGTCGCGGAGCGCGCGGAGCGCGATCAGCGCGTCCTCGATGTGCGCTTCCGCGGAGTCGAGCGGTGTGGCCACCGCGCCGAACGCCGGATCGAGACGCGCGAGGTCGGCGACCACGCGCCGGGCGCGCGCGACACGCCCGGCGGCGGACGGCTCGTCTTCGGCCAGGAGCCCGGCGATCTCGGCGATCCCGTGCGCGAACCGTTCGGCGTGCTGCAGGCGCTGGCGCTCCCCTCGAAGCTCGCCTTCCTCGCCGACGCGCAGCCGCGCGGCATCGAGCTCGGACACCTGGAAGCGGAGGAGGTCCTCACGCTGCGCGCGGTCTCGCTCCGCCATGCGCGTGCGCTCGACCGCGTCGAGCGCGGCGCGGTGCTTCGCGAAGAGCGTGGCGACGGTCTCGCGCAGCTCGTCGGTCTCGCCGAAGCGATCGAGGAGGTCGAGCTGGCGCGCGGGCTCGAGCAGGCGATGGTGCTCGTGCTGGCCGTGGACTTCGACGAGGTGATCGCCGAGGCGCTCGAGCAGGGTCACGGTCACCGGCGAGTCGTTGACGAACGCGCGGTGACGCCCGGAGCGCGCGAGCTCGCGGCGCACGAGGATCTCGCCGTCCTCGGCCGCGAGGCCGGCCTCGTCCAGCACGGCTCTCGCCGGGGAGCCCGGCGCGACTTCGAAGCGCGCCTCCACGGTGGCCGTGTCGGCGTCGGTGCGGATGACGTCGAGCTGCGCGCGGACGCCGCGCACGAGGAGGATGGCGTCGATCAGCATCGACTTGCCCGCGCCGGTCTCGCCGGTCAGCACGTTGAGGCCGGGCGCGAGCTCGACGGTGGCGGTCTCGATGACGGCGAAGTTCTTGATCCGGAGCTCGCGCAGCATCGGGAAAGACCCTAGGTCAGGGGTCTGACAAGCTCAAGATGTATCGATTTATCTCTCTCCCCACTTGAGCTTGGTGCGGAGGACCGTGAAGAAGTCCTTCTGCGGGAAGCGGATCAGCCGCGTGTGCGACGCCGCCTTCACGATCTCGACGACGTCCCGCTCGCGCAGCCCGACGCCCACCTGCCCGTCGACCGTCAGCATGATCTCCTGGTCGGACTGGATCGTGACCTCGACCCGGTGCGACGCGGGCAGCACGATCGGCCGGTTCGTGAGGGTATGCGAGCAGATCGGCGTGAGGACGATCGCGTCGACGGTCGGCGCGACGATGGGCCCGCCGGCCGAAAGCGAGTACGCGGTGGAGCCCGTCGCGGTCGAGATGATGAGGCCGTCCGCCCGGTACGCCGTGGCGAAGTGGCCTTCCACCGATACCGCGAGGCTGATGATCCGGCTCATCGCGGACTTCGTGATGACGATGTCGTTGAGCCCCATGTGCTCGCACATGGCCGCGCCCTTGCGGACGACGCGCGCGACGAGCATGAGCCGCTCTTCGACCACCATCCGCCCCTCGAGCGCGGCTTCCAGCGACGGCAGCATCTCGTCGAGCGTCGTCGCGGTGAGGAAGCCGAGCCCGCCGAGGTTCACGCCCATGATCGGCACGCCGAGGTCGCCGACGGCGCGCGCCATCGACAGCAGCGTCCCGTCGCCGCCGAGGACGATGAGCAGGTCGGAGAGCCCGGGCAGCTCCGCCTTGTTCGCCGCGTTGGCGCGGACGGCCGGAACGATGCCGGCCGTTTCCTTCTCGAGGGTGACCTCGAAGCCGCGCTCGGTGAGCCAGTCGACGAGGCGCGTGACGACTTCGGGCGCCCGCGCGGCGTCGGGCTTCGCGACGATGCCGACGCGTCTCACGCCAGCGCGGCGACCGACTGGTTGATTCTCGACTCGAGGTCCGCCGCGGTGCGCCCGCGCATCGAGAGGTGGAGGAAGAACTCGCGGTTGCCCTTCGGGCCGCGCAGGGGCGAGGCGGTCACCCCGAGCACGTGCCAGCCGCGAAGGATCGAGTAGCGCGCCAGCCGCGTGACGACGGCGCGGTGCTGTCCGGGATCGCGCACGACGCCCCCCTTGCCCACCGCTTCACGTCCGGCCTCGAACTGCGGCTTCACGAGCGCGATCGCTTCGCCGCCGCGCTCGAGGACGCCGAACACCGCGGGCAGGACCTTCTCGAGCGAGATGAACGCGACGTCGATCACCGCGAGCGACGGCTTATCGCCGAAGATCCGCGGATCGAGTCCGCGCGCGTTCGTGTGCTCCATCACGACGACGCGAGGATCGCGCCGGAGCTTGTCGTCGAGTTGCCCGGTGCCGACGTCCACCGCGTAGACGCGCGTGGCGCCACGCTGCAGAAGACAATCCGTGAAGCCGCCGGTGGACGCGCCGACGTCGATGCAGATGCGGCCGCGAATGGACGTTCCGAACTCGTCGAGCGCATGCGCGAGCTTTTCGCCACCGCGGCTGACGTACGGCGAGCGGCCACGGATCTCGATCTCGGACGCGGGCTCGACCAGCGCGCCGGCCTTGTCGACGCGACGGCCATCGACGAGCACCTCACCGGCCATGATGCTGCGCGTCGCCTTCTCGCGGGTGGGCAGGAGTCCTTTCTCTACCAGCAGCTTGTCGAGTCTCACCCTGGAGGCCACGGCCTGATTATAGGCGACGGGTCCCTCTGGGCCGGAACAGAAAGAGCAGGACGACGCCCGCGACGAAGCCTCCGATGTGCGCGAACCAGGCCACACCCCCCGTGTCGACGCTCTGGCGCGCGCTGATCACCCCGTTGAGGACCTGGACGACGATCCAGAACCCCAGGACGATGACCGCCGGGATGTGAACGAACCGAATGAAGAATCCGAAGGTGATGAGGGTCAGGACGCTCGCGTGGGGGAAGAGGAAGAGGTAGGCCCCGAGCACGCCCGAGATGGCGCCGCTGGCGCCGACCATGGGAATCCGCGACTCCGGGTTGATGGCGGTCTGGGCGACGGCCGCCCCCACACCGGCGAGCAGGTAGAGCGCGAGGAAACGGAAGTGGCCCAGCGTGTCCTCGACGTTGTCGCCGAAGATCCACAGGTAGAGCATGTTGCCGGCGATGTGGAAGAGCCCGCCGTGCAGGAACATCGACGTGAAGACGGTGACGATGGGCGCCGGGAACTCGTCGATGGGACAGGCGCCCGTGAGCCGGCACGGGACCGCGCCGAACTCCATGACGAACGCCGCGGCCGCCTCGCGAGTCGGCCCCGCCGGCGCCATCTGAAGCGACAGCTGATAGAGAAACGCCGCCACGTTGGCGGCGATCAGCATCACGGTGAAGAGCGGAAAGCTACGGCTGGGGACGTCGTCCTTCAGCGGCAGCATCAGCGCGGCCGCAGCACGATGATCGTCGGGCGCTCGAGGTACCGGCGCGCCGCGGCCTGCACGTCGGCCGCGGTGACGGTGCCGAGCTGGCGCGCGTAGCGGTCGGGGAAGTCGTAGCCGGCCCCGATCAGCTCGAAGAACGCGAGGTACCACGCCTGGCGCGCGTTCGTCCGCCGGTCCATCGCCAGGGTGCCCTGGAGGTACGCCTTGGCCCGCGCGACCTCCTCGGCGTTCGGCGGCTCCCGTCGAATGCGCTCGATCTCGCGCAGCATGCCGGCCTCGGCGGGCTCGACGCTCGCGGGCGCGGTGCCCATGTAGCCGACGATGAGCGCCGGGCCGGCGCGGGTCGCGTAGATGGCGCCGAGCGAATACGCGAGCCCGAGCTTGTCGCGCAGCTCCACGAAGAACCGTCCGGACATGCCGCCGCCCAGCACCGCGCCGAGCACCTTCACCGCCGCGTAATCGGGGTCGGCGACGCTGGGTCCGGCGAAGCCCACGAGGACCTGCGCCTGCTGCGCGGGCCGTTCGAGGACTCTTCGCTTTCCCGGCGGCGTCAGCGAGGGCGCGGGATCCGCGGCCGATCCGCCGCCGCCGGCCATGCCCCCGAACAGCTTGCCGGCCGCCGCGACGACACGCGCTGGCACCACCTGCCCGCCGACCGCGAGCACCATGCGCTGAGGCTGGAAGGTCGCCCGGTAGTGCGCGAGCAGATCGTCGCGCGAGATCTTCTCGACGCCGGCGCGCAGGCCGACCCCGGGCAACGCGTACGGGTGGCCCGCGTAGAGATCGCCGAGCAGCGCGTCGAGCGCGAACTGGAACGGCTGGTCGGCACGCGTCTGGATCTGGCTCAAGATCAGGCGACGTTCGGTCTGGATCGCGTCCGCGGGAAGGCTCGGCTGCAGCGCGACCTCGGCGACGAGACCGAGCATCGCCTCCCAGTGGCGGGCGAGCGCGGTGCCGCGGATCTCCGCGTACTCGACGTCCCCGGAGGCGTCGATGCTCCCACCGAGCTCTTCGGCGGCGATCGAGAGCTCGACGTGCGAGCGTCGCGTGGTGCCGCGCGCGATCACGCGGTGCAGGAAGTTGGTGATCCCCGCGTTCTCCGGCGTCTCGAAGCGCGCGCCCGCGCGCACGAGCAGGCTGATCGCGACGACACCGGCGGCGGGATTCTCGCGCACGAGCACGCGCAGCCCGTTCGGAAGCGTCGAGCGCGTGACGCGCGTCTCGTCGGCGGCGGCCGTGGTGGCGCCCGCGAGGACGATCAACGCCAGCGCGAGGGCGATCGTCATCGGGCCGGCACGAGCGCGATCCGCACGTAGCGCGCGGGATCGAGGTACTTCTTCGCCGCCGCCTGGATCTGTGTCCGCGTCACCGTCCGCACGCGATCGAGATACGCGAGCTCGTCGCCCAGGCGCCAGACCGTCTCGGCGCGCCCGAGCGCCTGCGCACGCCCCTCTGCCGTCTCGGTCCCGAACTCGTGCTGCGCTTCGGCCGCGGTGATCGCGCGGCGATGCTCGGCTTCGGTGACGCCCTCGTCCCGCAGACGGCCGATCTCACGCAGGATCTCGGTCTCCACGCGCTCGAGGTTCGTCGCATCGGTCTGCGCGGTGACGGTCACCGCCCCCGCCGCTTCCAACGCCGAGTAGCCGCTGCTCACCGAGCTGACGAGGCCCAGCTCGTCGCGCAGACTCCGCGTGAGTCGCGACGTGCGCGTCTGGCCGAGGATCGTGACCAGGAGGTCGACGGCCGCAAGGTCGGCGTGATCGATCTTCGGCGCGTGCCAGCCGAGTCCGAGATACGCCTGCGCGCCCGGGCGCCGCAGGTCGATCTTTCGGGGACGCAGCGGCGGTGGCACGGGCGCGGGCAACGGCGCCGTTCCACCGCGCGGCAACCGGCCGAACGTCCGGCGCGCGCGCTCCAGGACTTCCTCCGGCGTCACGGGGCCGACGACGACGAGCGCGAACGCCTCGGGCGCGTAGAGCCGGCGATAGAACGCGAGCAGCGTGTCCCGCGTCAGTCCGCGCACGAGCTCGGGTGTTCCGATCACCGGACGGCCGTAGGGATGTCCCTCGAACAACGTTTCGAAGAGCCGACGCCCGAGGAAGCGCCGCGGGCTGTCCTCGGTCAGCCGCATCTCCTCGAGCACGACGCGCTTCTCGGCGTCCAGCACCGAGGTCTCGAGGCTCGCGTTGACGCTGATGTCTGCGAGGAGATCGATGGCCGCGGCCACGCGGGTCGCGGGCAGGACCATGTGGTAGTAGGTGTAGTCGAGCGACGTCCCCGCGTTCATGCGGCCGCCCACCCCTTCCACATCCCGATCGATGAAGCCGGTGGGGCGTGACGTCGTTCCCTTGAAGAGCATGTGTTCGAGATAATGCGCGAGGCCCAGTTCGTTGGCCGCTTCGTCGCGGCCGCCCGCGCGAACCCAGAGTTGAAGCGCCGCCACATCGCTCGCCCGATGCTCCTGGACGATCACACGCACTCCGTTCGGAAGTACGTGGCGCTGCGGCGGAGGCAGACCGGGCGCCGAAGCTTCGCGCGCCGGCGCCAGGGTGCACCCGGCGGTCACGACGAGAGTGACGACGAGGGCCGCCAGACGCGGTGTCACGGCGGGCATGGGATTGCCAGCGTACCACACGGTCCGCCCCCTCCCCCGCCGGGCAGAATGCCGGTCCCCAACCCGCAAGACCGCCGGGCACCTCGCCACGTCCGGTGAGGCCCCCCACACGTAACACCCGAGAATCGTTGGCCAACAGGAGGGGGGCTTCCCTGGCACGAGGCTTGAGATATCCCCGCCTCGAGATGGAAGCACACGGTTCGATACGGGAATCGAAAGGAGGGTGGAGCGCGAACACCGGGAGTTCACCCATCACACGATCGAGGACCGAGATAACCATCATTCAATCGAGGGGAAGGATAGAGGCGATGAAAAAGTTCCTTGCAGTCGTGATGAGCGCGGCCATGGTTGCCGCGTTCAGCCCGCTCGCCGAGGCGCAGTCGAGCTGCCCTGCTGAAGTCGCTCAGGCGAAGGAGCTTCTGAGCAAGAAGTCCGGCCCTGCGGCTCCGCGCTCGCTCGCCGGTTCGCGCATGGATACGCAGGCCCCGCGTGGCCAGAACATCCAGGCCCCGCGTGGTCAGGAGACGCAGGCGCCGCGTGGTCAGGACGTGCAGGCTCCGCGTGGTCAGGACGTGCAGGCTCCGCGTGGTCAGGACACCCAGGCTCCGCGCGGTCAGAACATCCAGGCTCCGCG
>Ga0194131_10000433_pt1 | contig 70444 bp, 66 predicted proteins | sample TA2KigO120mmetaG_FD_148631 | JGI IMG/M metagenome (GOLD analysis project Ga0194131, IMG submission 148631) | Freshwater microbial communities from Lake Tanganyika, Tanzania - TA2015053 Kigoma Offshore 120m | ecosystem: Environmental > Aquatic > Freshwater > Lake | place: Tanzania: Lake... | reverse complement strand
TTCGGCAAGGACAGCGGGCAGGACTGATGCTCTCCCAGATGGCCTCCCTGCTGGTGGAGGTGGTGGCGGGATTCTTCGCCTACACGCTGCTCGCGCGCTTCCACTTCCAGTGGCTGCGGGTGCCGTTGCGCAATCCCATCGGCGAGTTCATCCTGGCGGTGACCAACTGGATGGTGGTGCCGGCGCGGCGCGTGATCCCGTCTCTGGCGGGGTTCGACCTGGCCTCGCTGCTGCTCGCGTTCGCGATCCGGGGCGCCGCGATCTGGGCGCTGGCGGCGATCGCCGGGGTGCAGCCCGAGCCGGGCCGCCTCTCGGGGCTGGCGGCGGTGACGCTCCTGCGCTACAGCCTGCACATCCTCGTGCTCGCAATCATCGTGCAGGCGGTGCTGTCCTGGGTGAATCCCTACAACGAGATGGCGGGCATCTTCAACGCGCTTACGCGCCCGTTCCTGGCGCCGATCCGGCGCTTCGTGCCGGTGATGGGGGGCCTTGACCTCTCGCCGCTGGTGCTGCTGGTGATCCTGCAGCTGCTGTTCATCCCGCTTGAGCACCTGCAGGCGGCGGCGCGGGGGATTGCATTCTGAGCGCGCAGCTGGCGCGTGCCGGCTGCGCGAGCCTGGGCTAAGCGGCCATCTTCTTCGCGGCCTCACTGCCGTCTAAAAATTGCTCGTCCTCCGTCGAGCCGTGCAGCGCCTGCGTCGAGGCCTTGCCGGCGGTGACCACCTGGGTGACCTGGTCGAAGTAGCCGGTGCCCACCTCGCGCTGGTGCTTGACCGCGGTGAAGCCCTTCTCGGCGGCGGCGAACTCCTTCTGCTGCAGATCGACGAACGCGGTCATGTTGTTGCGCGCGTAGCCGTAGGCGAGGTCGAACATCGAGTAGTTGAGCGAGTGGAAGCCCGCCAGGGTGATGAACTGGAACTTGTAGCCCATGGTGCCCAGCTCGCGCTGGAACTTCGCGATGGTGGCGTCGTCGAGGTTCCGCTTCCAGTTGAACGAGGGCGAGCAGTTGTAGGCTAGCATCTTGCCGGGATATTTCTTGCGGATGCCCTCGGCGAAGGCCTTGGCGAACGCGAGGTCCGGCGTGCCGGTCTCGCACCACACCATGTCGGCGTATTCGGCGTAGGCCAGGCCGCGCGACAGCGCCTGGTCGAAGCCCTTCCTCGTCTTGTAGAAGCCCTCCGAGGTGCGCTCGCCAGTGATGAACGGCTTGTCGTTATCGTCGATGTCGCTGGTCACGATGTCGGCGGCTTCGGCATCCGTCCTCGCCAGCAGCACCGTCGGCACGCCCATGACGTCGGCTGCGAGGCGCGCCGCGACCAGCTTTTGCACCGCTTCCTGCGTCGGAACGAGCACCTTGCCGCCCATGTGGCCGCATTTCTTCACCGAAGCCAGCTGGTCCTCGAAGTGCACGCCGGCGGCGCCGGCCTCGATCATGGCCTTCATCAGCTCGAAGGCGTTCAGCACGCCGCCGAAGCCGGACTCGGCGTCGGCGACGATGGGCGCGAACCAGTCGATGGAGCCCGCCTTTTGATCCCCATCCGACTCCATGGTCTGGATCTGGTCCTGGCGGATGAGCGCGTTGTTGATGCGCTTGACGACGGTGGGCACCGAAGTGGTCGCGTACAGCGACTGGTCCGGGTACATGGACAGCGAATCGTTGGCGTCCGCCGCCACCTGCCAGCCCGACAGGTAGATCGCCGGCACCCCCGCCTTGACCTGCTGCATCGCCTGGTTGCCGGTGAGCGCGCCCAGGGAGTTCACGAACGGCATCTCGTTGCACTTCTTCCAAAGCTTCTCGGCGCCCAGCTTCGCCAGCGTGTGCTCGATCTTCACGCTGCCGCGCAGGCGCACGACGTCCGCGGCGGTGTAGCCGCGCTTCACCCCGTTCCAGCGCGGGTTCTCGTGCCAGTCCTTTTGCAGCCGGGCGACTTCGTTCTGGCGATTCATCCGTTCTCCGTGGGGGGGTGGAAATGGGGACCAAGGTCGAGACTACCACGGAGGAATGACGCGGAGCAACATCACTATTTCATATATATAAAAATATATAAAACAATGAATTATATGAAGTTATGTATCCTGTATTTCATATTGTGGAGGATGCTTTCAAAATCGTGCTGCTCTGCGGCATGATCCGACCGGACCTTCACAGGTCCAGTTTCACAACCTCAGGTCTGCACCAGTTTCCGGTGCCGATGCACGCTGAGCAGGATGCCGATGCCCATGAACAGCGTCACCAGCGCCGTGCCGCCGTAGGAGATGAAGGGCAGCGGCACGCCCACCACCGGCAGGATGCCGGAGACCATGCCCATGTTGACGAAGGCATAGGTGAAGAACATCAGCGTGATCGCCGCGGCGAGCAGGCGCGCGAAGAAGGTGGGCGCGTTGGCCGCGATCAGCAGCCCGCGCGCGATCAGCGCGAGGTAGACGCCCAGCAGCACCAGGTTGCCGATGAGGCCGAACTCTTCCGAATACACCGCGAAGATGAAATCGGTGTGGCGCTCGGGGACGAACTCGAGGTGGGTCTGGGTGCCGGCGAGCCAGCCCTTGCCGGTGATGCCGCCCGAGCCCACCGCGATGGTGGACTGAATGGTGTGGTAGCCCGCGCCCAGCGGGTCCTGGGCCGGGTCAAGCAGGGTCAGGACGCGCTGGCGCTGGTAGTCGTGCAGCATGCCCCACAGCGGCGCCAAGCTGGCCAGGCCTAGGATCCCAAGGCCGACCAGGATCTTCCAGCCGATGCCGGCGAAGAAAATGACGTAGAAGCCGACCGCTCCAACCAGCACCGCGGTGCCCAGGTCGGGCTGGCGCGCGATCAGGAGGACCGGCAACGCGAGCAGCACCGCGGCGATCGCGAAATCGCGCAGCCGCAGCATGGATTCGTTGCGCTGGAAGTACCAGGCGAGCATCAGGGGCAGCGCGAGCTTCATCGCCTCGGAGGGCTGGATGCGCGTCACACCGACGTGCAGCCAGCGCCGCGCGCCGTTGACGATGTCGCCGAACAGGGCCACCGCCACCAGCAGCGCGAGGCAGAGGACGTAGGCCGGCACCGCCAGGCGCATCAGCGTCTGGGGCGGGATCTGCGCCATCACCCACATCGCGCCCAGCGCCACCGCCAGGTTCACCAGCTGCGCGTTGATGCGCCCTGTGGTCTCGTTGCTGGCCGAGTACAGCGCGGCCAGCCCGATCACGACCAGAAGCGCAGTGATCGCAAGCAGCGGCCCGTCCAGGCCTTGGCCCAGGCGCGCCAACGCGCGCTGGAAAATGCGGCGCGGGGAGAGCAGCGTCGCGTCCATCAGTCGCCTTCCTTGTCGTCTTCGTCCGCCGGCAGCGGCCCGGGCAGCACCCCGGGCACCTTGCCCAGCAGGTAGTAGTCGAGCACCGTGCGCGCGATCGGCGCCGCGGCGCGGGCGCCGAAGCCGCCGTTCTCCACGATCACCATCAGCGCGATGCGCGGGGCCTGCAGCGGCGCGAAGACGATGAACAGCGAGTGGTCGCGGTGGCGCTCGTTGATCTTATTCTCGTCGTACTTCTCGCCCTGCTTGATGCCGATCACCTGAGCGGTGCCGGTCTTGCCGCCGCTGGTGTACTGCGCGCTGCCGAACGAGCGCGCGCCGGTGCCCTCCTTGTTGACATCCGCCATGGCGCGCTTCACGAACTCGACGTTCTCGGGCTTGAGCGCGAGGCGCTGCTGCAGCACCGGTTCGATATGGCGGCGCTCGCCGGTGCGCAGGTTGTCGATGTGCGAGACCAGGCGCGGCCGGTACATGTCGCCGTTGGCCGCGAGCGTCGCCATCGCCAGCGCGAGCTGCATCGGGGTGTAGGCGTTGTAGCCCTGGCCGATGCCGATCGAGATGGTCTCGCCGGCGTACCACTTCTTCTGCTCGGGGCTGGCGAAGCGCCGCTGCTTCCACTCCGGCGAGGGCAGCACGCCGACCGCCTCGCCCTCCAGGTCGATGCCGCTCTTCGAGCCGAAGCCGAACCTGCCGACGAAGCCGGCTATGGCGTCGATGCCCATGTCGTTGGCGAGCTGGTAGTAGAAGGTATCCGAGGACACCACGATCGACTTGTGCAGGTCGACGTAGCCGTGGCCGCCAGCCTTGGAATCGCGGAAGCGCCGGCCGCCGAACTCGAAGTAGCCCGGGTCGTTGATCGCGCTCTTGAAGTGGCGCTTGCCGGTCTCCAGCGCCGCCATCGCCATGAACGGCTTGAAGGTGGAGCCCGGCGGGTAGAGGCCGGCGATGGCGCGGTTGTTGAGCGGCCGGTCGGGCGAGCTGTTCAGCTCGGCCCAGCTCTGCGGGTCGATGCCGTCGACGAACAGGTTGGGGTCGAAACCGGGCTTGGAGACGAAGGCGAGCACCCCGCCGCTGGAGGGCTCGATCGCCACCAGCGCGCCGCGGCGCGCGCCGAAGGCGGTCTCGGCGATCTGCTGCAGCTTGATGTCCACGGTCAGGGTGACGTTGTTGCCGGCTTGCGCCGGGGTGCGGGCGAGGGTGCGGATGCCGCGGCCGGCGGCGTCGATCTCGACCTGCTCGAAGCCGGTCGAGCCGTGCAGCTCCTGCTGGTAGCTTGCCTCCAGCCCTGACTTGCCGATGAAATCGGTGCCGCGGTAGTTCGCCTCCACCCCCAGCTTGGCGAGCTTTTCCTGGTCCCGGGTGTTGATGCGGCCGATGTAGCCGATGAGGTGCGAGGCGAGCTCGCCGTGCGGGTACTGGCGGAACAGGCGCGCCTTGATCTCCACCCCCGGGAAGCGGAAGCGGTTGGCGGCGAAGCGCGCCACCTCCTCGTCGGACAGGCGCGTCCGGATCGGCAGGCTTTCCGCGTTGCGTGTTTCCGCCAGCAGCTTGCGGAAGCGGGCGCGGTCCTTGGCCTGAATCCCGACCAACTCCGACAGCTCGCCGATGGTGCGCTCCAGGTCTTTCACCTTGGCCGGGAAGATCTCCAGCGTGTAGGCGGAGAAGTTGCGTGCCAGCACCACGCCGTTGCGGTCGAGGATCAGGCCGCGGTTGGGCGCGATCGGCACGATCGCGATGCGGTTGTCCTCCGCCTTCGAGGCGTAGGTGGCGTGCTGCACCACCTGCAGGTAGAAAAAGCGCGCCGCGAGCAGGGCGAAGGCGAGCAGCACCACGAAGCTGGCGAAGCCCACGCGCAGCTGGAAGTTGTGCAGCTCGCGCTCGTGGTCGCGGATCTCGATGCCCCTCACAGCGGCCTCGCGGTCGTTCTCACAGCGGCCTCGCGGTCGTTCTCACAGCGGCCTCGCCCGGTCGGGCTCGGGCGGACGCCGCTGCGGCAGCAGCAGCAGGGCGCTCACCAGGGGCCACAGTGCCGCGCCCGCCAGCGGGCCGAGGGCGATGGACCAGCCGGGGAAATCGGCGCCGGTGGCCAGCCGCACGGCGAGTCCCACCGCCTGCGCCAACATCAGCAGCGCGGCCACGTGCAGCGTCTGCCCCCAGAACGAGAACCAGAGGATGCGGCGCGACAGCGTGACGGCGGCGAAGGCGAGCAGCGAATAGGCGAGCGCGTGCTGGCCGAGCAGCACGCCGTTGCCGACGTCGGTGGCGAGGCCGAGGAACCAGGCCGCGCCCAGGCCCACCAGCCGCGGCTGGCGCACGCACCAGAAGGCGAGCACCAGCGCCACGAAGTCGGGCACCACCGCGATGTTCTTCCAGGGCAGGAAGTTGAGCAGCAGCGCCGCGGCGAGCGAGCCGAGGATGGTGCCGGCGCGCACCGGCAGCAGGATGCGCTGGTCGGCCGGCATGTCACCGAGCTGCATCGGGGTCCCGCGCGCTGTCCCTGCGGCGCGGCTTGCGTTGCTTGCCGGGGCCTTTCTCGCCGTCTGCGGCGGCACCGTCCGGATAGGCGGCGCCGCGCGCTTCCTGGGTCAGCACCAGCACGAAGCGCCCGGCGTCCACGCCCGCGGCCGGCTGGCAGGTGATGCGGGCGAAGGCATAGGCGGTGTCGCGCTCCACGCGCGCCACCGTGGCCACCGGCATCCCGGGCGGGTAGGTGCCGTCGATGCCCGAGGTCACCAGCCTGTCGCCGTTCTGGATCTCGGCGTTGGCGGCCATGAAGCGCAGTTCCAGCAGGCCGTTCGCGCCGCCGCCGAAGGCCACCGCGCGCAGGCCGTTGCGCAGCACCTGAACCGGGATCGCCTGGTCCTTGTCGGTGACCAGCGTCACCTCGGCGACCATCGCGTGCAGCCGCGTCACCTGCCCGAGCACGCCGGTCGCGTCCACCACCGGCGAGCCCAGCGCGAGGCCGTGCTGCGAGCCGCGGTCGATCACGACCTTGCGGGAATAGGGATCGCGGCCGTTGTAGAGGATCTCGGCCGGCGTCGCCTGCACCGGCAGGCGCTCGGCCGCGCCGATCAGGCGCCGCAGCTGCGCGCTCTCGGCGCGGGCGGCCTCCTCGCGCTGCGCCGACTGCGAGGCCTCGAGCAGGCGCGCGCGCAACTCGGCGTTCTCCTGCCTGAGCTGGGACTGGCTGCCGAAGTAGCCGGCAACGCGCTCGGCGAGCAACACCGGCGCGGCGGCGGTTACCTGCAGCGGGTAGACGGCGAGGGCGAGGACGCCGCGAAGCCCCTCGGCGTAGCGAAAGCGCGCGTCCAGCACCAGCAGGGCGAAGGACAGCGAAGCGAAGAAGGCAAGGCGGACGAGGGGAGCCGGGCCGCTCTTGAAGAACGGTGGCGGCGTGTGCTCCATTTCACGCCTTCATCGCGCCATCCGGGAAGTCATTCGCGGGTGAAGATCGGCTCGAAGTGATCGATGTTATCGAGCGTCTTGCCCGAGCCCCGCACCACGCAGGTGAGCGGATCTTCGGCCACGATCACCGGCAGCCCGGTTTCCTCCATCAGCAGCCGGTCGAGGTCGCGCAGCAACGCGCCGCCGCCGGTGAGCACCATGCCCTTTTCGGCGATGTCTGCGCCGAGCTCGGGCGGGGTCTGCTCGAGCGCGCTCTTCACCGCCGAGACGATCTGGTTCAGCGGCTCGGTGAGTGCCTCGAGGATCTCGTTGGAGGAAATGGTGAAGCTGCGCGGGATGCCCTCGGCGAGGTTGCGGCCCTTCACCTCCATCTCGCGCACTTCGCTACCCGGGAACGCCGAGCCGATGGTCTTCTTCACCATCTCGGCGGTGGTCTCGCCCACCAGCATGCCGTAGTTGCGGCGGATGTAGTTGATGATCGCCTCGTCGAACTTGTCGCCGCCGACGCGCACCGAGCCCTTGTGCACCGTGCCGCCCAGGGAGATCACGCCCACCTCGGTGGTGCCGCCGCCGACGTCCACCACCATCGAGCCGGTGGCCTCCGCCACCGGCAGGTCGGCGCCGATGGCCGCGGCCATCGGTTCCTCGATCAGGAACACCTGCCCGGCGCCGGCGCCGATCGCGGATTCGCGGATCGCGCGGCGCTCGACCTGGGTCGAACCGCAGGGAACGCAGATGATGATGCGCGGGCTGGGCGAGAACAGCTTGTTGTCGTGCACCTTCTTGATGAAGTACTTCAGCATCTGCTCGGTGACGGTGAAGTTGGCGATGACGCCGTCCTTCATCGGCCGAATGGCGACGATGTTGCCCGGCGTCTTGCCGAGCATCATCTTCGCCTCCTTGCCCACGGCCTGGATGGACTTCTTCGCGTTCGGCCCGCTGTCCTCGCGGATCGCCACCACCGAGGGCTCATCGAGCACGATGCCCTTGCCGCGCACGTAGATCAGGGTGTTGGCCGTGCCGAGGTCGATCGCCAGATCGTTGGAGAAGTAGCTGCGCAGAAATCCGAACATGTTGGTTGCTTGACCCTTTGCCGTGATACCTTAACTTTCGCGCCCAAGGCTGCGTCTTGGCTCCCGAATCGGCATCCCGATCGGCCTCGTTCCCCGGCGGCTATGATACCCTAACGAGGCCCGATGGGGGCCGGTTCCCAGAGGGAAATCAGGCGCAACAATCTTCCACCGTTCCCGACCCGCATCGCCGCCCATGTCCCTCACGCTCGATCAAGTCCGGCGCATCGCGCACCTCGCCCGCATCGAGGTCAGCGCGGAGGAGATCCAGGGCGTGATGGCGCGCCTGAACAGGGTGCTGGCGCTGATCGACCAGCTGCAGGCGGTGGACACCACCGGCATCGAGCCGATGGCGCATCCGCTCGATGCCGAGGCCGCAGTCGTGCAGCGGCGACGGCCCGACCAGGTCACCGAGCGCGATCAGCGCGAGGAGTTCCAGCGGCGCGCCCCGGCCGCCGAGGCCGGCCTCTATCTGGTGCCGAAAGTGATCGAGTAAGTGCTCAACGCGTCGCTCACCGAGCTGTCCGCCGCGCTGGCCGGGGGCAAGCTGTCCTCGGTCGAGTTGACTGGCGCTTTCATCAATAGAATCAAGTCATTGAATCAGAAGCTGAACGCCTTCATCACGGTCGACGAGGCCCGCAGCCTGGCCGAGGCCAGGGCCTCCGACGCGCGCCGTGCGCAAGGGGCGGGGCGAGCGCTGGAGGGCATCCCGATCGCCCACAAGGACATCTTCTGCACGCGGGGGATGCGCACCACCTGCGGCTCCCGGATGCTGGCGGAGTTCGACAGCCCCTACGATGCCCACGTGATCGAGCGCTTCGCCGGCGCCGGGGCGGTGATGCTGGGCAAGACCAACATGGACGAGTTCGCCATGGGCTCGTCCAACGAGACCTCGTGGTTCGGTCCGGTGCGCAATCCCTGGGATGCCGGCCGCGTGCCGGGGGGCTCCTCGGGCGGCTCGGCCGCGGCGGTGGCGGCGCGGCTGGCGCCGGGGGCCACCGGGAGCGATACCGGGGGCTCGATCCGGCAGCCGGCCGCCCTGACCGGCATCTGCGGCCTCAAGCCCACCTACGGCGTGGTGTCGCGCTACGGCATGATCGCCTTCGCCTCGTCGCTGGACCAGGGCGGGCCGCTGGCCAAGAGCGCGGCCGACCTGGCGCTGCTCATGAACGCCATGGCCGGGTTCGACGCGCGCGATTCCACCAGCCTGGAGCGACCGGCGGAGGACTACGGGCGCGAGCTGGGCCTGCAGATCAAGGGCCTGCGCATCGGGCTGCCCAGGGAGTACTTCGGCGAGGGCCTGGAGCCCGAGGTGCGCGCGCGCGTCGGCGAGGCGGTGCGCTGGTTCGAGTCGCAGGGCGCCAAGACCGTCGAGATCACGCTGCCCAACACCGGGCTCGCGGTGCCGGTGTACTACGTCATCGCTCCGGCCGAGGCCTCCTCCAACCTGTCGCGCTTCGATGGCCTGCGCTACGGCCACCGCGCCAAGGAATTCAGCGATCTCGCCGACCTGTACCGGCGCACGCGCGCCGAGGGCTTCGGCGCCGAGGTCAAGCGCCGCATCCTCATCGGCACCTACGTGCTCTCGCACGGCTACTACGACGCCTATTACCTGCAGGCGCAGAAAATCCGGCGCCTGGTGGCGCGCGATTTCAAGCAAGCCTTCGGCCAGTGCGACCTGGTGATGGGGCCCACCTCGCCCGGCACCGCGTTCGCGCTCGGCGCCAAGGCCGCCGATCCGGTGCAGATGTACCTGAACGACATCTTCACCATCCCCGCGCCGCTGGCGGGCCTGCCCGGCTTGTCCATACCCTGCGGCTTCGACGCCGCCGGGCTGCCGGTCGGGCTGCAGATCATGGGCAACCACTTTGCCGAGGCGCGGATGCTGGGCGCCGCGCACCGCTACCAGCAGGCCACCGACTGGCACCTGCGCGTGCCCGCGGGGACGCCGCTGTGAGGCATCTTGCGCTCTGCGCCTGGCTGGCGCCGGCTGGAGCAGCGGCCGGACAATGGGGCCTGCGCGGCAGCCGGCGCTTTTGCTCGGGCAAGTGCGCGGTGAGGCTGCGCGACCTGGGCGATCTCGTGCGCGCCGTCGCCGGAGGCTGGGCCGGTTTCTGCGGCTCGCGGGGCTCCCCGGAGCCGCTGCCGGTGGGCCGGCGCGGCAACTGCCACCTGCCGCGCCCCCGGAGGTGACGCCGATGGCCTGGGAAACCGTCGTCGGCATCGAGACCCACGCGCAGCTGCGCACGCATAGCAAGATCTTCTCCGGTGCCTCGACCGCGTTCGGCGCGCCGCCCAACACCCAGGCCTCGGCGGTGGACATCGCACTGCCGGGGGTGCTGCCGGTGCTCAACGGCCGGGCGGTGGAACTGGCCATCCGCTTCGGCCTCGCCATCGGCGCGACGATCGCGCCGAAGTCGGTGTTCGCGCGCAAGAACTACTTCTACCCGGACCTGCCCAAGGGCTACCAGATCAGCCAGTACGAACTGCCGGTGGTGCTGGGGGGCTCGCTCACCATCGCGCTGCCCGAAGGGGTAAAGACGGTGCGGATCACCCGCGCTCACCTCGAGGAGGACGCCGGCAAGTCCCTGCATGAGGATTTTCACGGCATGTCCGGCATCGACCTCAACCGCGCCGGCACGCCGCTGCTGGAGATCGTCACCGAGCCCGACCTGCGCGGCGCGAAGGAGGCGCTGGCCTACGCGCGCGCGCTGCATGCGCTGGTGCGCTGGATCGAGATCTGCGACGGCAACATGCAGGAGGGATCGTTCCGCTGCGACGCCAACGTCTCGGTGCGCAAGGCGGGCGACGACCGGCTCGGCACGCGCTGCGAGATAAAGAACCTGAACTCGTTCCGCTTCATGGAGAAGGCGATCGAGTACGAGGCGCGGCGGCAGATCGGGATCCTGGAGGCCGGCGGCAGCATCACCCAGGAGACGCGGCTGTACGACGCCGAGCGCGACGAAACGCGCTCCATGCGGTCCAAGGAGGACGCGCAGGACTACCGCTACTTCCCGGACCCGGATCTGCTGCCGCTGGCCATTTCCGAGGAGGAGACCGCGCGCATCCGTGCCGGCATGCCGGAACTGCCGGCGCACAAGCGCGAGCGCTACGCGGCGCAGTACGCGCTGCCCTCCTACGACGTCATGCAGCTCACCGAGTCGCGCGAGAAGGCCGATTACTTCGAGCGCGCGGCGGCCGCGGGGGCGCCGGCGAAGCTGGCGGCCAACTGGCTCAACGGCGAGATCGCCTCGCGCCTGAACGACGCAGGCCTGGAGTTCGGCGCCGTGCCGTTGCCGCCGGAGGAGCTGGCGCGGTTGCTGGCGCGGATCCAGGACGGCACGGTATCGCAGAAGGCCGCCAAGGACGTGCTCGCGCAGATGTGGGCCGGCAAGGGCGGCGCCGACGCCATCATCGAGGCGAAGGGCCTGAGGCAGATCAGCGACCCGGGCGCAATCGAGGCGCTGGTGGACGGGGTGCTGGCGGCGAACGCGAAGCAGGTGGAGGACTACCGCGCCGGCAAGGAAAAGGCCTTCAACTCCCTGGTCGGACAGGTGATGAACCAGAGCAGGGGCAGGGCCAACCCGGTGCAGGTGAACGAGATCCTGCGCCGCAAGCTGGTGCGCTGACTGCTTCTTCGCGCCCCCGGCGAGCTCTAAGAAGCGGCGCTTGTGGTCCTCGTACTCGGCTGGCCGACGCCTTGCGGCGGCACCGCCTGGCCGTAATACTTCTTGCCCTCCTTGCCGGCGCAGCGATAGCACTGGCGGAGGCGGCCGGCGGCGGGGCGGCGCGGGGGGTTGACCGGCGCCGTGCTGCTAGAATCCCCCGCCATGCGTTCCGCCGACCGTGCCTTCATCGCCCAGACCACGGCCAAGATGCTGCTCGAGGTGAAGGCGGTACTGTTCTCCGAGGGCAAGCCCTTCATCTTCACCTCCGGCTGGGCGAGCCCGGTCTACATCGACTGCCGCAAGCTCATCTTCTACCCGCGCATCCGCACCCAGCTGATCGATTTCGCCGCGGCGACGGTCGCGCGCGATGCCGGCTTCGAGCAGTTCGACGTCGTCGCCGGCGGCGAGACCGCCGGCATCCCCTACGCCGCCTGGATGGCCGAGCGGCTCGGCCTGCCGATGCAGTACATCCGCAAGAAGCCCAAGGGCTTCGGCCGCAACGCCCAGATCGAGGGCGACATCCGCGAGGGGGCGCGCACCCTGCTGGTGGAGGACCTCACCACCGACGGGCGCTCCAAGATCAACTTCTGCCAGGCGCTGCGCGCCGCCGGCGCGGTGGTGGAGCACGTCTACGTCAACTTCTACTACGACATCTTCCCGGAATCCAAGCAGGTCATGGCCGACCTGAAGGTGCGGCTGCACCATCTGGCCAGCTGGTGGGACGTGCTGGCGGTGGTCAAGCAGGGCAACTACCTCGGCAAGGGGCAGGTCGACGAGGTGGAGAAATTCCTGCATGCGCCGGCCCAGTGGTCGGCGGCGCATGGCGGCGCCTCCAGCTTCCCCAGCGGCTGACCGCGCCCTTCCCGTCGCGGCAGGCAGCGGCATGCGGGTGGTCACCTTCAACCTCAACGGCATCCGCTCGGCCGCCAGCAAAGGCCTCTATCCCTGGCTCGCGGCGCACAGAGCCGACATCGTCTGCCTGCAGGAAGTGAAGGCGCACGAAGCGGACCTGGACCCGGCGCTCCTCAACCCCAAGGGCTACTTCGGCCACTTCCACTGCGCCCAGAAGAAGGGCTACTCCGGCGTCGGTCTGTACACGCGCGTGAAGCCCGATGCCGTGGTGCGCGGCTTCGGCCTCAGGGAGTTCGACGCCGAGGGGCGCTACCTGGAAGCGCGCTTCGGCCGGCTGTCGGTGATCTCGGTCTACCTGCCCTCGGGTTCCGCCGGGCCGCACCGGCAGGCCTCGAAGTTCCGGTTTCTGGACGCCTTCCTGCCGCACATGGCGAAGTTGAAGCGCTCGCGCCGCGAGATTCTGCTCTGCGGCGACTGGAACATCGCGCACAAGGAGATCGACCTGCGCAACTGGCGCTCGAACCGGAAGAACTCCGGTTTCCTGCCCGAGGAGCGCGCCTGGCTGACCAAGGTGTTCGACGAGGTGGGCTTCGTGGACGTGTTCCGGCGCCTGAACGCGAAGCCCGAGCAGTACACCTGGTGGTCCAACCGCGGCCAGTCCTGGGCGAAGAACGTGGGCTGGCGCCTGGACTACCACATCGCCACCGCCGGCCTGGCGAAGACCGCGCAGCGCGAGGCGATTTACCTGGGCAAGCGCTTCAGCGACCACGCGCCGCTGACCATCGACTACGCCGTCGGCGGGCTGCTGAAGCTGGGCTGAGTCGGGCGGCGGCGGCGATGCCGGCCATGGCGGCGGGGCCGCCGCGGGTAATATTTGCCCGGATGGCCCTCGCCGACTATGCCGCCGCATTCCATGCCTGCCGGCCCTAGCGCCGCCGGGGCCAGGCCGGGCTGGCGCGCGGCGCTGCGCGCCTACGCCGAGCCCCGCGTGACGGCGATGCTGTTCCTCGGCTTCTCGGCCGGGTTGCCCTTCCTGCTGGTGTTCGCCACCTTGTCGGCCTGGCTTGCGCAGGCGGGCATCGAACGCGGCACCATCGGGCTGCTGTCCTGGGTCGGGATCACCTATTCCACCAAGGTGCTGTGGGCGCCGGTCGTGGACCGGCTGGCGCTGCCCCTGCTCACGCGCCGGCTCGGCCGCCGCCGCGGCTGGATGCTGCTGGCGCAGTTCGTGCTCGCCGCCGGGCTGCTCGGCCTGTCCGCGCAGGATCCGGCGCGCAACCTGCAGGCGGTGGTGCTGCTCGCGCTGCTGGTCGCGTTCGCCTCGGCGACGCAGGACATCTGCATCGATGCCTGGCGCATCGAAGCCGCACCCGCGGCGCAGCAGGGCGCCATGGCGGCCGCCTACCAGCTGGGCTACCGCGCCGGGCTGATCGCCGCCGGCACCGGCGCGCTGCTGCTGGCAGGCAGCTTCGGCTGGTCGAGCGCCTACCTGGTCATGGCCGCGCTCGCCGGCGTCGGCATCCTGACCACGCTGCTCATCCCGGAGCCCGAGCATGGCGGCGCGAACGCGGCGCCAGCGGTCGAGGCGCGGGTGGTGGACTTCATCGCGCGGCGCGCGGCCTGGCCGGCCTGGCTGCGCTCGGCCGGGGCCTGGTTCACCGGCGCGGTGCTGTGCCCGTTCCTGGACTTCTTCGCGCGCAACGGCGTGGCCACCGGTGCGCTGATCCTCGCCTTCATCGGCCTGTTCCGCGTCACCGACATCGCCATGGGCGTGATGGCGAACCCGTTCTACCTCGAGCTGGGATACTCGCTGGAGCAGATCGGCATCATCGCCAAGGGCTACGGCATCGGCATGACCATCCTCGGCGCGCTGGTGGGTGGCCTGGCGGTGGCGCGCTGGGGCACGCTCGCCTCGCTGGTGGCGGGCGGACTGCTGGTCATCGCCTCCAACCTGACCTTCGCCGCGCTCGCCTGGATCGGCTCGCCCGACCTTGCCTGGCTCGCACTGGTCATCAGCTGTGACAACTTCAGCGCCGGCTTCGCCGGCACCGCGTTCATCGCCTACCTGTCCGGGCTCACCAACACCGCCTACACCGCGACCCAGTACGCGCTGTTCTCCTCGCTGTTCACCCTGCCCGGGAAGATCATCGCCGGCGCCTCGGGCTATGTCGCCGAGGCGATCGGCTGGCCGCTGTTCTTCGCCTATACATCATCCTTGGGGCTGCCGGCGCTGGTCCTGCTGGCGGTGCTGGTGCGGCGCCTGCGGCGGGACGGTGAGCGGGTTGGTTGAGGCTGGCGACGTCACCCGGTACAGCGCCAGCGCCCCCAGCAGGTTGGGCAGGGTCGACACCGTGGCGCCTTCGGTCAGCACCACCCGCTCCAGGATGCTGAAGCCGAGCTTGCCGCACAGCGCCTCGAAATCCACCAGCGTGCAATGGTGCACGTTGGGCGTGTCGTACCACTGGTAGGGCAGTTCCTTCGACACCGGCATGTGGCCGGCGATGGCGATCTGGATGCGCGCCCGCCAGTAGCCGAAGTTGGGGAAGGAGACGATGGCCTCGCGCCCGACGCGCAGCATTTCCCTGAGCAGGTACTCCTGGCGGTGGATGGCCTGCAGGGTCTCGGAGAGGATGACGACGTCGAAGGACTTGTCGGCGAAGGCCGCCAGGCCGTCCTCCAGGTCCATCTGCAGGACGTTGACGTCGTTGCGGATGCAGCCCAGCACGTGCGCATCGGCGATCTCGACCCCGTACCCCGGCGCCTGCTTGGTCTGCCACAGCCGGCGCAGCAGCCGGCCGTCGCCGCAGCCAAGGTCGAGGACCCGGGCGCCCTGCGCCACCCAGCGCGCGATGGTCTCGAGCTCGGTCACAGCGCGATGTTCCCGAAGTAGGCGCGCAGCGCGTCGTGGTAGCGCGGGTCCTCCAGCAGGAAGGCGTCGTGTCCCTGCGGGGCGTCGATCTCCAGGTACGAGACGACGCGGCGGTTGTCCAGAAGGGCCCGCACGATCTCGCGCGAGCGCGCCGACGAGAAGCGCCAGTCGGAAGTGAAGGACACCACCAGGAAGTCCGCCCTGGCGCGCGCGAAGGCCTTCGACAGGTCGCCGCCGAAGTCCGCCGCCGGGTCGTAGTAGTCCAGCGCCTTGGTGATGCGCAGGTAGGTGTTGGCGTCAAAGTAGGTGGAGAACTTGTCGCCCTGGTAGCGCAGGTAGCTTTCGATCTCGAAGTCGACGCCGAAGTCGAAGCCGCGCTCGCTGCGGCGCAGCTGGCGGCCGAACTTCTCCATCATGGCGTCGTCGGACAGGTAGGTGATGTGGCCGATCATGCGCGCGATGCGCAGGCCCCGCACCGGCACCACGCCCCTGTCGTAGTAGTGCCCGCCGTGGAAATCCGGGTCGGTCATGATCGCCTGCCGCGCCACCTCATTGAAGGCGATGTTCTGCGCCGACAGCCGCGGCGTGGCGGCGATGACGATGGAGTTGCGCACCCGCTCTGGGTAGGACAGCGCCCACTGCAGCGCCTGCATGGCGCCGAGGCTGCCGCCCATGACCGCGGCGAAGCGCTCGATGCCGAGGCGCTCGGCGAGGCGCGCCTGCGCCGCCACCCAGTCCTCCACCGTCACCACCGGGAAATCCGCGCCCCAGGGCCTGCCGGTGGCCGGATTGGTCGAGGCCGGGCCGGTGGAGCCGAAGCACGAGCCGATGTAGTTCGAGCCGATGACGAAGAAGCGCTCGGTGTCCAGCGGCTTGCCCGGGCCCACCATGTTGTCCCACCAGCCGACGTTGTCCGGGTCCCCGGCGTAGGTGCCGGCGACATGGTGCGAGGCGTTGAGGGCGTGGCAGACCAGCACGGCGTTGGAACGGGCGGCATTCAGCTCGCCGTAGGTCTCGTACGCGATCTCGAATTCGGGCAGCACCGCGCCGCTCGAGAGCCTGAGCGGTTCGGTGAAGCGTGCCCTGTGCGCGGTGACGATCAAGCGGCGGCCCCTGAAATGCAAAACCCGTCCAGCTTTGCGCGAGGACGGGTTGCGGAAGCCGTCTCTTTAGCGGTATTTGTAGAGCGCCCGCAAGCTGAACTTCAAATCGGCGCTGTTCATGGAGTCTAGCACAAGGGGCGTGGCTCAGTGCAGCAGGATCCGGAATCGCCTGCGGCCGCGCAGCCGCTAGAGCGAGAAATCACGCTGATCGATGGTTGCGATGGCCGCGATCCCCGGCCCGGGATCAGGTCGGCGGCGAGCGCAAAGGCGCTGCCGCCGAATCCGGCCGCCTCCAGGTAGCCATCCAGGGCCCGCACCAGGACTTCGGTACGGGTCGCGCCGCTGCGGGCGCAGTACTACAGCGCGGCTCCGCAGGCCATCATGCGCTCGATCGCGTCATCCGCATAGCCCGCTTGCCGCAGGATCTCCCGTGTGTGCTCCCCCAGCTGCGGCGCGTGGCGCCGGTACGCCGGCGGCGACTCCGACCACTCGCTGGGCACCGCCATGGTGCGGATGCGGCCCTCGGTGGGGTGCTCCCGCTCCTGGAAGTAGCCGATCGCGGCCAGGTGCGGGTCGGCCAGGATGTCCTGCAGCGAATTCATCTTCTGCACCGGGATGTCGGCCGCTTCCAGCGCCGCGAGCCACTCCGCGGTGCCGCGCTTCGCGATCTCTTCCGCGACCATGGAGTAGGCCCCCTGGTAATCGCGGCTGCGCGCTTCCTGGGTGGCGTAGCGCGGATCCTGCTGCAGGTCCGGCCGGCCGATGACGCCGAAGAACGCCTGCCACTGCTTGTCGTTGTAGACCAGCACGCAGAGGTAGCCGTCCTTCGTCCGGTAGGGGCGGCGCTCCTTGGCGAGCATCCGCCCGTAGCCCGGCGGCGCGGTGGGCGGCACGTAGGTCTGCCCGCCCAGGTGCTCGCCCAGCACCGACTGCAGCAGGCTCTCGAACATCGGCACGTCCACGCGCTGGCCCAGGCCGGTCTTCTCCCGGCGGTAGAGCGCGGCGCAGACCGCGTTGGCCATGTGCAGGCCGACCGAGCGGTCGGCGATGATCACCGGCGTGTAGCGCGGGGACTCGGCGCCGGCCGCCTCGGCGAGCCAGGGAAGGCCGGCGGCGCCCTGGATCAAGTCGTCGTAGGCGGCCTTGGCAGCATAGGGTCCGCGCTGCGAATAGCCGAAGCCGCCGAGGTAGATGAGGCGCGGGTTCACCGCCCTTACCTCGTCATAGGACAGCCCGAGCCGCGCCATCGCCTGCGGGCGGATGTTGTAGACCAGCACGTCGGCGGTCTTCGCCAGCGCGAGGCACGCTTCGCGCGCCGCGGGCTGCTTGAGGTCCAGCACGATGGAGCGCTTGTTGCGGTTGGCGTTGAGGAAGATGTGCCCCATTGCCCTGGAGCGCAGCGGCGCGTTGTATCGCATGACGTCACCCTCGGGGGGCTCGACCTTGATCACGTCGGCGCCGAAATCGGCCAGGATCTGGGTGGCGTAGGGACCCATCACCACCGTGGTGAGGTCGAGCACGCGCACGCCGTCGAGGGGGCCGCTCATGGCTAGGCTCAGGCGTTCAGCTTCGCCAGCAGCACCCGCGCCCTGGCCGGGTCCGGCTGGCGCAGCACGCGCTGCGCCAGCGGCTGCGCCTGGGCCAGATTCGTCCTCAGCACGCGCTCCTTGATCGCCAGCAGCTGCGCCGGGTGCATGGAGAAGTTGCGCAGGCCAAGGCCGAGCAGGAGCCGCACCAGCGAGGGCTCGCCCGCCATCTCGCCGCACACCGCCACCGGGGTGCCGGCGCGGTTGGCGGTCCGGATCACCTGCGCGATCAGGTGCAGCACCGCCGGGTGCAGCGGGTCGTACAGGTGCGCCACCGCGTCGTCGGTGCGGTCGATGGCGAGGGTGTACTGGATCAGGTCGTTGGTGCCCAGCGACAGGAAGTCCAGCTTCTTCATGAACATCGGCAGCGCCAGCGCGGCGGCCGGGATCTCGATCATGCCGCCCACTTCCACCCCGGGCTCGTAGGCAAGGCCCTTGTCCTGCAGCTGCTGGCGCGCCTGCTTCACCAGCGCCAGCGCCTGCGCGATCTCGTGCGCGTGCGCCAGCATCGGCAGCAGGATCCTGACGCAGCCGAACTTCGAGGCGCGCAGGATGGCGCGCAGCTGGGCCAGGAACACCTGCGGCTCGGCCAGGCAGTAGCGGATGGCGCGCAGGCCGAGCGCAGGATTGGGCATGTGCGGCTGCGCGCCGCCGCCGATTGCCTTGTCGGCGCCGATGTCGAGCGTCCGGATCACCACCGGCGCGCCTTGCATGGCGCGGGCGACGTCGCGGTAGGCCTCGAACTGCTCGTCCTCCGAGGGCAGGTCCTTGCGGTTCATGAACAGGAACTCGGTGCGAAACAGGCCAATGCCCATGGCGCCGGCTTCCTTCACCTCCACGGTGTCCTGCGGCAGCTCGATGTTGGCGAACAATTCCACCGGGGTGCCGTCCAGGGTCGCCGAGGGCGTGCTGCGCAGGCGCTTCAGCTTTTGCCGCTCCAGGCCGTGCTGCGACTGGCGCAGGCGGTATTCCGCCAGCACCAGGGGGTCGGGATCGACCACCAGCACGCCCTGGATGCCGTCCACGATCAGGGTGTCGCCCTCGCGGATCATGTCGCGCGCGTGGTGCAGGCCGACGATGGCGGGGATGTCCAGGCTCCTGGCGACGATCGCGGTGTGCGAGGTGACCCCGCCGACGTCGGTGACGAAGGCGCCGAAGCGATGGCGCTTGAAGAGCAGCATGTCCGCGGGCGACAGGTCGTGCGCCACCACGATCAAGTCCTTCTCCGCCGAGGGCGGCGGCTCGGGCAGGCTCTGGCCGCCGGCCAGGGCCTTGAGGAGGCGTTCCACCGCCTGCTCGATGTCCTGGCGGCGCTCGCGCAGGTAGGCGTCCTCCATGGCCTCGAACTGCTCGGCCAGCTTCTCCATTTGCTGCACCAGCGCCCACTCGGCATTGCAGCGCCGCTCGCGGATCAGCGCCTTGGGCGCCTGCGACAGGGAGGAGTCATCCAGGATCATGCGGTGCAGGTTGATGAAGGCGCCGAATTCCCCGGGCGCCCCGCGCGGGATCTGGTTCTCCAGCGCCGAGAGCTCCTGCTTGGCGCGCGCGATGGCGGCCTCGAGGCGGAAGATCTCCCCCTGCACCGCGTTGTCCGGGATCTCGTAGTGCGCCACCTCCATCCGCGCGCTGGACACCAGGTGCGCCTGGCCGATGCTGATGCCGGCCGAGACCGGCGCGCCGTGGAGGACGAAGTTCATGCCCCGGCCTTCACTCGCCTTCGTCGAACTTGTCGGCGATCAGCTTGCGCAGCGCCGCCAGCGCCTCGGCCTCGCCCTCGCCGCTGGCCTCGATGGTGAGGCGCGCGCCCTTGCCCGCGGCCAGCATCATCACGCCCATGATGCTCTTGGCGTTCACGCGCCGGCCGTTCCTCTCCAGCCAGATCTCGCAGGCGTAGGCGCTCGCGGCCTGCGTCAGCTTGGCCGAGGCGCGCGCATGCAGCCCCAGCGTGTTGACGATCTCGACCTCAATGCTCGCCATTGCATCAGTCCCGCGTCATATGCAGCACGCCCTCGGTGCCCCCCGACAAGGTCTTCTGCACCATCACTTGCAGGCCCTTGTCGCGGTAGGTGAGCGCGCGCACCAGCATCGGCAGGTTGACCCCGGAGACGCCCTCGACGCGACCCGGGTCGAGCAGCCTGAGGGCGATGTTGCCCGGCGTGGCGCCGTAGATGTCGGTGAGCACCAGCACCCCGCCGCCGTCGTCCAGCTCGCGCACCAGGCCCTGCGCCAGGCTGAACATCGCCTCCGGGTCGTCGTGCACCGTGACCCCGACCTGGCGCAGGCGCAGCGGGCGCCTGCCCAGCACATGGCTTGCGGAATGGATCAGCGCCTCGCCGAAGGCGCCGTGGGCGACGATGAGGACGCCGATCATGGCCCGGCCTTGACCCTTGACTCCAGCGCGGCGATGAACTGTCCCGAGACGTCGTGCCCGGTCTGGTCCTGGATCTCGCGAAAGCACGTCGGGCTGGTGACGTTGACCTCGGTGAGGAAATCGCCGATCACGTCCAGCCCCACCAGCAGCAGGCCGCGCGCGGCCAGCGCCGGGGCCACCGCCTCGGCGATGGCGCGGTCGCGCGCCGACAGCGGCTGCGCCACGCCGCGGCCGCCGGCGGCGAGGTTGGCGCGCGTCTCGCCGGGCTTGGCGATGCGCGCGAGCGAATACGGCACCACCGCGCCGTCGATGAGCAGGATGCGCTTGTCGCCGGCGGCGATCTCGGGGATGTAGCGCTGCGCCATCACCGAGCGCGCGCCGCCCTGCGCCATCACCTCCAGGATGGCGTTGCGGTTCGGGTCGCCGCCGCGGACGCGGAAGATGCTCTCCCCGCCCATGGAATCCAGGCGCTTGAGGATGACGTCGTGCTGCTGGTCGATGAACGCCTGCAGGCGCTCGGGCTCGCGCGCCACCAGGGTGGGCGCGATCAGGCCGGGAAACTCGAGGATGCCGATCTTCTCGTTGGCGTCGCGCACCGCCGCCGGGCGGTTGAACACCCGCGCGCCTTCGCGCTCGGCCATGGACAGCAGCCAGGTGCTGGTGACGTACTCCAGGTCGAACGGCGGGTCCTTGCGCATCAGCACCGCGTCAAACCCGGCGAGGACGCCGTCCTGCGGCTCATCGGCGCTGTACCAGTCCTCATCGTCATTGGTGAGCGCGATGCGGGCGGCGCGGGCACGCACCGCGCCGGCCTCGAAGCGCAGGCTGTCGGTGCCGCAGACATGGACCGCGTGGCCGCGCGCCTGCGCCGCGCGCATCATCGCCACGGTGGTGTCCTTGTAGGCGTGCAGCGACGCCGGCGGGTCGATGATGAAAAGAAACTTCACGCGGTCGGCGCGGCGCGCTCCAGCTCCAGCGCCGCGCCCGCTGCGGCCAGCCGGCCGACCACGCCGTAGGCGTAGAAGCGGTTGGGCGGCGCATCGCACGATGCGCGCGGGTCGGGCAGGGTGCAGGATTCGGCGAAGGCGAGCGGCACGAAGTGCATGCCGGGGGCGTTCAGGTTGTCCTCGGCGCCGCGTGCGCCGTGCACGCGGTAGAAGCCGCCGATGACGTGCTGGCCGATCATGTAGACCACCGGCTCGGCGACCTTGTCCTCGATGCGCTCGACGGTGTGCACGCCCTCCTGGATGATGACGTTGCTCACCACCAGGCCTTCCTTCACCACCGCCATCTTGTTGCGCTGCTTGCGGTTGAGGTCGCGCACCTCGCTTGCGTCGCGCACCATCATCACGCCCATGCCGTAGGTGCCGGCGTCGGCCTTGACCGCGACGTAGGGCGTGTCCCGGATACCGTACTCCAGGTACTTGATGCGGATCTTCTCCAGCAGCATGGAGACGTTCGAGGCGAGGCACTCCTCGCCGGCGCGCGCCTGGAAGTCGATCTCGCCGCACTGCGCGTGGTAGGGGTTCACCAGCCAGGGGTCGATTCTGAGCAGCTGCGCGAAGTCCGCCGCGACCTCGTCGTAGGCGTGGAAATGCCGCGACTTGGTGCGCAGCGCCCAGCCCGCGTGCAGCGGCGGCAGCAGCACCTGCCCGCTGAGGTCGCGCAGGATCTCCGGAATGCCGGACGAGAGGTCGTTGTTGAGCAGGATGGCGCAGGGGTCGAACCCCTCCAGCCCGAGCCGCGATCCGGCGCGCTTGAGCGGCTCGACCACCAGCTTCTTGCCGCCCGCGGTCGCCAGCTCGGTGGGGGCGGTGATCTCCGGGTTGAGGCTGCCCAGGCGCACCTCCAGCCCGGTCTGGCGCAGGATCGTCGCCAGCACCGCGACGTTCTCCAGGTACCAGCGGTTGCGGGTGTGGTTCTCCGGGATGAGCAGCAGGCTCCTCGCTTCGGGGCACAGGCGATCGATGAGCGAGGTCGCCGCCTGCACCGCGAGCGGGATGAGGGCCGCGTTCAGGTTGTTGAAGCCGCCCGGGAAGAGATTGGTGTCCACCGGCGCCAGCTTGAAGCCGGAATTGCGCAGGTCCACCGAGGTGTAGAACGGGGACTCGTGCGCCTGCCAGCGCAGGCGGAACCAGCGCTCGATGGCGCTGGAGCCCTCCAGGATCCGCTGCTCCAGCTCGAGCAGCGGGCCGTGCAGGGCGGTGGTGAGATGCGGAACCAAGCCCGGGCTTATTTCTTGGCGGCGGGCTTGGCGGCGCCTCGGTCCGGGGCGGCCGCGGGCTCCTTCAGGTTGCCGCCAGCCTGGTTGGCCATGTGGATGATGGCGCGCGTGAGTTCCAGGTCGGTCGCCTCTGCGGCGCCCGCCCGCGGCGGCATGGCGCCCTTGCCGGCGATCACCGCCTTCAGCATCTCGGGCAGGCCGCGCTTGATGGCCGGCGCCCAGGCGGCCTGGTCGCCCAGCTTGGGCGCGTTGGCGACGCCGGCGGTGTGGCAGCCAGCGCAGACCGTCTTCACCAGTTCCTCGCCGCTGCGCTGGGCCGCGCCGGCGGCCGGGCCGGCAGCGCCGAACTCGAGGCGCCCCACAGGCTGGATGCGGGCGGCGACCGCCTCGGGCGTCATGGCGCCGGGGTCCGCCTTCGGCTTGTTGGTCACCAGGTTCACGATCATGATGATGCCGAAGATCGACACCACCAACGACAACACCACGACCGTGATCAGCTGCTGCCGCGTCTTGATGAAGGAGGAATGCTTATCGTGCTCGGCCATGCGGTCGCCCCCTGGGCGCTGCTGCTGGTAAAATGCTGATTTTAGCGCCACTTCCAGCGCAGCGCCCGTAGCTCAGCGGATCAGAGTATTGGCCTCCGAAGCCAAGGGTCGTGGGTTCGAATCCCGCCGGGCGCGCCACTTTTTCAGGCTTGCGCGCTTCGGCAGGTGGCCATGGACGCGAAGCCCTGATGCGCGGGGGATCGCCGTCCCGAGACCCCGTTACACGATCGCAGGCCGCGCCGCGGGGCATTGATCACTTGTGCGCCTTTCCTTGGCGCCGCGCCTGCGCGCATGCGCGGTGCCATGGATACCGGCGAGTGCCTGCGGGTCATGCTCCTTCGCCCGGGGGGCTCGCGCAAAGGGGCGCCAGGCAAATAAAAATTTCCGCCCCTAGGCTGCATTTATCTCCAGCATAATCAAGGGCTAATCAACCTTCGCCAGCAGCTCGACGTAGCGATCTCGAGGATTCTTGACAAAATATTAAGGGCATCCAACACTGCCTGTGTTTTCCGCTGCCCGCAGAAAAAACAAGGCCGGGGCAGGCGTGGGTGAGCGAAACAACCAGCAGTGTAGTAGGCAAGCAAGTGCCCGGAAAAATCTGCCCGGCCGGGTTCGAGCAACATTGAAGGCGGTCGGCGCACGCGGCAGGGCGGACCGGCGCCGGTATTAGCCTGAGCACGAAGTAAACAGAAAGGAGGAGCTACATATGGCTGCGCAAAAATGGCGTACCGAAGACTGGATCGCGGTCTATCTCGGCGGGGTGATCATCGCGGTCATCATTGCCGCCTTCAGCTGGAAACTCTTCGACTTGCGCGATGTCGTGTCCACCTTCCGGTGGACCACCGACGCCCAGATCGCGCAGAGCACGCCGGGCTGGATCAGCGCCCTCGACACCGTGATCAAGGATGCCACGGCCAAGGATCAGAAAGCGATACTGAGCCCAGCCACGGCGCTCAGGGAAGCACTGCAAAAAGCAGACCGGAAAGCGATCGACAAAGCCGGCCGTGCACTGGAAAAAGTCGGCGGCCGGTCGGTCGCGGGCGCGCTGGGCCGGGAGATACGCGGGCATGCCGGCTCCGAGGTCTCGAAGGTGTTCGCTTGGGACAACATCTCCAAGGTCCTCTACGTGGGGATCGCCTGGCTCATCGTCGCGGCCATCGGATTCAAGGTGCTGGGCGGAAAGGTGGGCGCGTTCATCGTGGGCTTTCCGGTGGTCTTTCTCCTCGCCTGGCTGTCGCGGTGGCTGGCGGGCAACGGGATATTCATAGACTGGGGCATCGAGTACGTGTTGTTCGCGCTGTTCGTGGGACTGCTGATCAGCAACACGATCGGCACCCCCGACTGGCTCAAGCCGGCCGTGCAGACCGAGTACTACATCAAGACCGGGCTGGTGATCCTGGGGGCCGGACTGCTGTTCCTGGAGATATTGCAAGCCGGCGCTTTGGGGATCATCCAGGCGGTCCTGGTGGTGTTCGTCGTCTGGTACGCCTGCTTCTGGATGTGCCGGAAACTCCGGGTCGACGATGACTTCGCCGCGATCCTTTCCTCGGGGGTCGCGATTTGCGGTGTCTCGGCCGCTATCGCCACCTGCGGCGCGATCCAGGGCGACAAGAAGAAACTCTCGTACGTCACCTCGCTGGTGCTGATCGTCGCCGTGCCGATGATGGTAATCATGCCGTGGGTCGTGAAGGCGCTCGAGATCCCGGACCTCGTGGCCGGAGCCTGGATCGGCGGCACTCTCGATACCAGCGCCTCGGTGGTTGCCGCGGGCGCGTTGATCAGCGATGCCGCCATGAAAACGGGCGTGATCGTGAAATTTTCGCAGAACGCGCTGATCGGCGTGGCGGCCTTCATCCTCGTGATCTGGTGGACCATGAAGGCGGGCGCGACCACCGGCGAGCGGCCGAGCGCCGGCATCATCTGGGAGCGATTTCCCAAGTTCGTGCTGGGCTTCCTCGTGGCCTCCGCCATTTTCTCGTTCTTCCTGCCCGACGACGTGGTGAGAGGCACCCGGTCCGCGCTGACCGAACTTCGCACGTGGTGGTTCGCGCTGGCGTTCGTGTGCATCGGGCTGGAGACCCGCTTCGTCGAGCTCGCGGGCATGGAAGGCGGTCGTCCGGCGCTGGCGTTCATCGCGGCACAGGCCCTGAATGTCTTCTGGACGCTGCTGCTGGCCTACCTGCTCTTCGGCGGGTACCTCTTCCCCGTGCCCGATATCAAGTAGGCATCCGGGGTGCGCAACCGCCCGGCTCCTCCGGGCGGAGCCCCCCGCCGGGTTTCGGAATCGCGGGCCCCGCGGAAACGCGGGGCTTTTTTTCGCTCTGGCCCGGTGCTCGGGTACGTGAAGAGGGCTTAGGATCTCGGCCCGAAGAATATGCCCCGCGTAATGAAGGTGTAGTCGCCTTCGAGCGCCCCGATGCCCAAAAGTACCAGCAACAGCAGCGGCGGGAGCACGATGGCATACACCAGGGCCAGCCGCTCCCAGATCATGTGCATGAAAACGGCAACGATCAACCCCGCCTTCAAAAACATGAAGATGACGATCAGGGACCACCTGAGGTAGCCCTGGAAGTGGAAGTAATCAACCAGATAAGAGAACACGCTGAGAACAAACAGCAATCCCCAGATCCACAGATAAACGCTAATCGGATGTTGTTGTTGTCCTTTTGCGTGCGCCGTGTGTTGTTGTCCTTCTGCGTGCACCATGTTGCCCCCTACCAAAGATAGAAGAACGCAAAGATGAATACCCACACCAGATCGACGAAGTGCCAGTACAGGCCCATGACTTCGACCATTTCGTAGTTACCCTTCCGGCCGGTCAGGAAGCCTGGCGCCTCGCGATCCAGATCTCCGCGCAGCACTTTTATCGCCACGATGATCAGGAAAACCACCCCGACTGAGACGTGGAATCCATGGAAGCCGGTGATCATGAAAAAGGACGAGCCGAACTGCGCCGCGCCCATCGGGTTGCCCCAAGGACGCACCCCGTCCGCGATCAGCTTGCTCCATTCAAAGGCCTGCATGCCGACGAAGGTGGCGCCAAAAAATGCGGTCACCAGCAACAGGATCGCCGACATTTTCTTGTTTCTTTCATATCCGTACTTGACGGCCATGGCCATCGTCCCGCTGCTGCTGATCAGGATGAAGGTCATGATGGCGATCAGGATGAGGGGAATGCTCTCGCCGAAGAAGGTCAAGGCGAAAACCTCGCTGACGTTCGGCCAGGGCACGGTGGTGGACGCCCGCACCGTCATGTACGAGATCAGAAAACTGCCGAAGATGAAAGTATCGCTGAGGAGGAAGATCCACATCATCGCCTTGCCCCAGGAAACATTCTTGAACGCCCGCTGGTCCGAGGACCAGTCGGCGACGATGCCTGGCAAGCCTTCAGGCAACGGGAGGGCTTCTCCCGTACCCGTGCGCACGGGTTGAGTCATGGACTTCGATCCCCTTTATGTAGACAACAGCAGAGCGAACAAAACCAGCCAGACCAGAAGCAAGTAGTGCCAGTACAGCGCGCACAGCCCCACGCTCAAGCGTGCCGCGCCGAGTGCGACGCCGCGCTGCACTCCGGCGGTGGTCCTGCCCCAGGCCACCAAGCCGCCCAACAGGTGCAGACCGTGCAGCGCGGTGAGCACGTAAAAGAAATCGTTGGCCGGGTTAGCCCCCAGGAAATAACCCGAGGCGTGCAGTTGTTGCCAGACCACGAGCTGCCCGGCGAGGAAGGCAACGGTGAGAACGCCCGCGGCAAACAGGCCGGTTCGCACGCCGTCTTTCTGTCCCCGGTTCGCCGCAGCCCGCGTCCATTCCATGACGGCGCTGGTCAGGATCAGCACGCCTGTGTTCAGCCACAGCAGGCCTGGTTCCGGCAAGGGGTTCCAGTCCCCCAGTTTCATGCGCATGGCATAGGCGCTGATAAAGAGCGCAAACAGGGACGTCACCACGGCAAGTAATACCCAAAGCCCGAGCTTCAGCGTCGGCTGGACCAATACGCTCCCATGAACGTCTTCGGTCGAGCCCCCCGCCACCCAGGGCTGGACATTTATGGATTGTTTTACCAGCCACCATACAACGACGGCCAGTAACAGAGCCAAGAATACTAATGTAATCGTCACGTCTTGGTTCCCCGGGAGTCTGTCGGACTTGAGTCGGACAGACCTCTTATGCACGAAAACACTGGAGGATTCCGGCTAGGCCCTGTCCCTGGCACCGGTGGCTGCCTCGGGCGGCGGAACGTTTTGCGGGATGAAGTCCTGCGGAGCACCCGGCACGCTGAAATCGTAGGCCCACCGATAAACCACCGGCAGCTCGCGGCCAAAGTTGCCGTGCGTCGGCGGGGTGTGCGGAGTCTGCCACTCCAGCGTGGTGGCCTCCCAGGGGTTGCCACCCGATGGCTTGCCCTTGAAATAGCTCCGGACCAGGTTGTAGAAAAACACCATCTGGGCGGCGCCCACGATCAGGGCTGCTATGGTGATACCGGCGTTCATGCTCTGCACCGACTCCGGGATGAAGTCCGTGCCTCCAATTGCATAATACCGGCGTGGCACGCCCAGAAAGCCCAGGTAGTGCATCGGATAGTAGATCGCGTAGGACCCGACGAAGGTGAACCAGAAGTGAACCTTGCCCAGGGTATCGTCCAGCATGCGCCCGGTGATCTTGGGGTACCAGTGATAGATCGCCCCGAATACAGCCAGGACCGGGGCTATGGCCATCACCATATGAAAGTGGGCGACCACGAACATGGTGTCCGAAAGCGGCACATCCACGGTCACGTTACCCAGGAACAGGCCCGTCAACCCGCCGTTGATGAAGGTGAAGATGAACCCGATCGCAAACAGCATCGGGACGGTGAGGTGGATGTTGCCGCGCCACAGCGTCAGCACCCAGTTGTAGACCTTGATGGCCGTGGGAACGGCGATGATCAGCGTGGTGGTGGCGAAAAAGAAGCCGAAGTACGGGTTCATGCCGCTCACGTACATGTGGTGCGCCCACACGATGAAGCTCAGGCCGCCGATGGCCACGATCGCCCATACCATCATCCGATAGCCGAAGATGTTTTTTCGCGCATGCACGCTGAGCAGGTCGGAGACAATGCCGAAGGCGGGCAGGGCGACGATGTAGACCTCGGGATGACCGAAAAACCAGAACAGGTGTTGAAACAACACCGGGCTGCCGCCCGCGTATTCAAGCTTCTGCCCCATCGAGACGATGGCGGGCATGAAGAAACTCGTGCCCAGCGTCCGGTCCAGTATCATCATGATGGCGCTGACGAACAGCGCGGGGAAGGCCAGCAGCGCCAGGATGGTGGCCATGAAAATGCCCCATACCGTCAAGGGCAGCCGCATCAGCGTCATTCCCCGTGTGCGCGCCTGCAACACCGTCACCACATAGTTCAACCCGCCCATGGTGAAGCCGATGATGAAGACCGCCAGGGAAACGAGCATCAAGATAATTCCCCAGCTCTCCCCCGGGGTACCCTGCAGGATCGCCTGGGGCGGGTACAGGGTCCAGCCGGCGCCCGTGGCCCCGCCGGGAACGAAGAAACTCGCGACCAGTAACAGCACGGCGACAAGATAGACCCAGTAACTCAACATGTTGACGTAGGGGAAAACCATGTCCCGGGCGCCGATCATCAGCGGGATCAGGTAGTTGCCAAACGCACCCAGGAACAGCGCGGTGAGCAGGTAGATCACCATGATCATGCCGTGCTGGGTGACAAACTGAAGGTAGTTGCTGGGGTCGATGAAGGAGAAGGTGTTCGGAAACCCCAGTTGCAGCCGGATCACCCACGAGAACACCAGCGCCACCACCCCGATACTGATCGCCGTGATCGCGTACTGGATGGCAATGACTTTGGCGTCTTGGGAAAAGACATATTTACCCAACCAGGTTTTGGGGTGGTAAAGCTCCACTTCCCGGACTTCGGCGGGCGGGGCGAAAGCCGACGCGTCATGTGCAACGTATGACATGGTAATTTCCTCTTCGCTAATTACTTATTCGAGCGGGCCGGTCATCGCAAGGTATTGATGTAGGCAACGAGGTCATTGACTGCCTGGTCGTCGCGCAGAATCGCGGCCATCAATGCCATCTGGACCCCGTACTGGTCCTGCGGATGGGTGCCGCGAATGCCCTGTTTGTAATTTTTCAATTGAGTTACCAGATACCAATCACTCATACCCGCCAGCCCGGGGGCATTCATTGCCTGTACGCCACGCCCATCCGCACCGTGACAGGCGCCGCAGGTCACGTAGCGCTGTTTACCGTTGCTCGCGTTGCCCTTCACTGTGGCCGGGGCAGGACGATCCGGCAGCGTCTTGATATAAGCGGCGACGTTGTCGATCGCGGCGTCATCCACCAGGGTCGCCGCCATCGGCACCATCACTTTACCGAAAACATCCTTGTCGTGCGTGCCTCGGACACCTTGCTTGTAATATTTCAATTGCCGTTTCAGGTACCAGTCTCCTTGCCCGCTCAATTTCGGCGCATGCAGCGCGGGGGAGCCCTCGCCTTGCGCGCCATGGCACGCGGCACAGGCTGCGTAGAGTGGCTTGCCCGCGGCAGCATCGCCGGCTGCTTGCGCCGAGGTTTGCGCGAACGTCGGATGGCGGCTCAACCAGGCCTGAAACGCGGCCTCTTCCTCCACCACCACGCTGCCGCGCATGGCGAAATGCCCGATGCCGCATAATTCCTGGCAGAGGAGGTCGAATTTCCCGGCCCGGGTTGGGGTTAACCAGATATAGGTGACCAGGCCCGGCACCAGATCCATTTTGACCCGGAACTGCGCCACGGTGAAGTTGTGCAGGACGTCTTTGGAGCGGAGCAACATTTTCACCGGCTTGCCGATGGGGAGATGCAGCTCCTGGCTCGATATCAGGATGTCGTCGCGTCCGTTGGGATCGTCCGGATTCATGCCAAACGGGTTTTTATCGCTGACGTAGCGGGCATCCACGGTACCCAGTACGCCATCCTTCCCGGGGAAGCGATAGCTCCAGTGCCACTGCTGGCCCACGGCCTCAACGACCGGCGCATCGTCCGGGACGTCGACGAATTTCGCCCATACATATAAACCGGGGGCCAACATGGCAACGATGCCCACCGTGGTCAGTCCGGTGAGCCACCATTCCAGCTTCTTGTTCTCGGGTTCGTACTCCGCCCGTCTGTCCTTGCGGTAACGGTAGCGGATCACGGCCCAAGCCATGAACAAATTGACGGCAACGAAGACGATCCCCGTGACCCAGAACGTGATGCTGATCGTGTCGTCGATCGTGGTCCAGTTGGAGGCGATCGGCGTAAAATACCACGGGCTCAGGAGATGAAACAGGACAGAGCCAACGATCAACAATATCAATACGATTGCTACGACCATAGCGGTGGTCCCGGTTGATTGGACAAAATCGCGCGTCTTGTTGCCCCCGATGTTGCGCGTGCAGATTCGAGCAGGTAGTGCCGGCCCGTGGGAGCGCGGTTCCCGACCCGGCCGCGCGGCGCGGCCAGCTCGCTGCAAAAGCCGATGCCTTCCTGCGCGCAGTCGTAGCCCCACTTCGACTGATCAGCGGCGGCCTTGATCTTGACCTCGGGGCTGGGGGAGTCTGACATCGCGATTACGGTCTTGATCGCGGGGTAGGCCGTGCCGATGAGGATCAGGAGCGGGATGACGGCCCAGACGATTTCCACGGTGATGTTCTCGTGGAACGGCTCGGCCTGGCGGCCGGCCGACTTGCGGTGCCTGATGATGGCGCAGGTCATCGCGCCGAACACCACGATGAAAATCAAGACGATGGCCCACGTGATCAAGGCGTGAAGGTCGTAGATCTGCCGCGCGATGATGGATTGCGGCTCTGGCAGGTGGTACTGGCCGGCGAGCGCTGAATCCGCCACCAGACACGCGTTGGCGCCGGTGAACGGTCGAAAACACCTCCGGATCATGCGACTCTCACCTGAATATCGGTACGGTTCCGCGCTCGGCTGGTTAGACGCGCTTGGTTGTTAAGAGTTTCCTTGATATCCGCGTCGAGCGGCGGCGACTATATCACAGGCACCCGCGCCAGGGCAACAAAAAACCGTGCCCAAACCCGAGCCTGATGCGCAGTTCGGCGCGGCCTCAGGCCAGCGGCTCCAGATCGGGTAGCGCAGCGACATCCGCGCTGTCGATTTCATGCCGGAACGCGATGAGGGCAAGCCGCGGCGCGCCGATGCGCTCCTTGAGCGCGTGCACGCTCTGGTCGGCGACCGCCATCTCCGGGTCGATGTAGTTGGCGATCCAGCCGGCGAGCGTGACCCCGGGCGCCCGCACCGCCTTTGCGGTGAGCAACGCATGGTTCAGGCAGCCGGGCCGCATCCCCAGGACCGGAATTACCGGCAGGCCGAGGCGCTGCGCGAGCTGGCCCAAGTCCGCATCCTTGCCGAGGGGCACGCGAAAACCGCTGGGACTCTACTGATGGCAAATAAGGGCGGGTTTCGTTATCCTCCGGGCTCTTTCCAACCCAACGGGAGCATCGCATGCACACCGTTCGTCGACACCTGGGCCGCCTGGCCCTTGCCGCCCTCGCCACCGTCACGCTCGCCTCCGGCGCCCTGGCGCAGGTCGAGTGGAAGTTCAACAACAGCTACGCGCCGACCCGGCCTGAGTCGGCACATATCCGCGCCTTCGCCGCCGACGTCGAAAAGCGCACCGGCGGCAAGATGAAGATCTCGGTCGCCGAGGGCGGCGCGATGGGCCTGAAGGACGCCGACGCGCTGCGCTTCATGCAGGCCGGCACGCCCGAGCTGGGCTTCATCTGGCCGCCCTTCCTGGGCCGCGACGCGCCGGCGCTGGCCAACCTGTACGTGTACGGCCTGGTGTCCAGCGCCGAGGACCACCAGAAGGCGCTGCCGGCGCTCAAGGTCGTGCTCAAGGAAGGCATCGCGAAGTGGAACGTCGAGGTGCCGGGCTTCCTGGGCTTCTCGATCGTCGACGCCTCGCTGTTTTGCCGCGAGCCGGTGCGCACGCTCGACGAGCTCAAGCGCAAGAAACTGCGCGTGGGCAGCCGCGAGCAGGTCGAGACCTTCAAGCGCCTGGGCGTGGCGGCGCAAATCGTGCCGCAAAACGAGCTGTACGCCGCGCTTCAGACCGGCGTCGTCGATTGCGCGTTGTACGCGCCGCGCTTCGCCAACTCGATCTCGCTGCAGGAGGTGGCCAAGCACGTCACGCCGACGGGCTTTCCGTTCCCGCCGGCGCCCTACGCGCTGCTGGCGCACAAGGCCAAGTGGGCGGCGCTGCCGGCGGACCTGAAAAAGGGCTTCGGCGACGCGGTGACCGAGCTCGAGCGCGTCAGCTTCAACTTCGGCGAGGACGTCACCACCGAAAAGGCCGCGCGTGAGAGGCTGACCAGCCAGGGCGTGACCTTCCACCCGCTGATGCCGGCGGCCGACCGCGCCGCGCTCAAGCGTTCGGCGCTCGAGACCTGGGACGTGCTGGCCAAGGAAGCGGGTGGCGACGCCGTGGCCTACCGCCAGCGCATCCTCGACGCGCTCCCGAAGTGAGCGTGGGCAGGGCCGGGCCAGCAGCTGGCCCGGCCCATGTCGGCAGCGTCGGGGCGTGGATCGAACGCGGCCTGTTGCTGCTCTCAGGTGTGGCGGCGGTGCTCGGCGCCGTCGCGCTGGCGGGCCTGTTTGTCGTGGTGCTGGTGGCCGTGGTGATGCGCTACGCCTGGGGCCGGCCCTACGCCGGCAGCGAGGAACTGGCCGGCCTGCTGATGACGGTGGCGGTGTTCGCGTTGCTGCCGGTGACGCTGCTGCACGAGCAGCACATCCGCGTCAGCGTCGTCGCCGACCGGCTGGTGGGTTGGCGGCGGCGCGCGACCTTCCTGCTCGGGCAGGCCGTGCTGCTCGCCTTCATCGGCGCCTTCTTGTGGCAGGCCTGGGCCATCGCCGCCTTCACGGCGCAACTCAAGCTGCTGGCCGAGCAGTCGCAACTGCCGCTGGCGCCCTTCCTCTACGTGAGCCTGTTCGCGATGGGGCTGGCCGGCCTGGTCGCAGCCTGGCGCACGGTCGCGCCCCGTGCGCCGACAGGCCACGCACCATGACCGCGTCGCTGCTGGGCGGGTTGCTCGTCTTCAACGTGCTGAGCGGCGCGGTGCTGGGCGCCGCGCTAGGCCTCGCCGGACTGGCGATCCTGGAGTTTGGCGCCGGCGGCGCGCAGCGCCTGGGCGTTCAGGCGGTGTTCAACGTGCTGGGCGAGTTCACGCTCACCGCGATTCCGCTGTTCATGCTGCTGGGCGAGGTGCTGGTGGCCAGCGGCCTGGCGCGTGGTGTGTACCAGGCGCTCTCGCCGCTGTTCGCGCGCCTGCGCGGCGGCCTGCTGCACACCAACATCGCGGTGTGCACGGTGTTCGGGGCGGTGAGCGGCTCGTCGATGTCGGTCTCGGCGGCCGTCGGCGCCGTGGCCTACCCCGAGCTGTCGCGGCGCGGCTACGAGCGGCGCTTGGTCGTCGGCTCGCTGGCAGGTGGCGGCACGCTGGGCCTCTTGATCCCGCCCAGCCTGTCGCTGCTGATTTATGGTGCGCTCACCGACACCTCGATCGGCAAGCTGTTCCTGGCCGGGGTCGTGCCCGGGTTGCTGATGGCGGCGCTCTTCATGCTCTACATCGAGTGGGCGACGCGCCGCCTGCCCGGGCTGGCGCCGCGCGTGGCGCCCGAGCCCTGGGGCCCGACGCTGCGCGCGGCGCTGTCGGTCTGGCCCATCGTGCTGCTCATCGTGGCCGTGCTGGGCAGCCTCTTTGCCGGGCTCGCCACGCCCACCGAGTCGGCGGCGGTGGGGGCGGCGGCGGCGGCCTTGCTCGGCTTCACCCGCGGCGAGCTGACGCTGCGCGGGCTGTTCAAGGCCTTCGGCGACTCGGCGCGCGCGTTTGCCGTGGTCGCGCTGGTGTTCATCGGCGCGGTGATCCTGGCGCAATCGATCAGCCTGCTGCAACTGCCGCAGAAGATGCTGGCGGCCATCGCCGAGATGGGCTTGTCGCCGGTGCTGCTGCTGGCGACGATCGTCGTCGTCTACCTGCTGCTGGGCATGGTGTTCGACGGCCTATCGATGATGGTGATGACGCTGCCCGTCGTGTTCCCGCTGCTCACCGGCGTGGGCTACGACGCGGTCTGGCTCGGCGTGGTGGTGACCATCCTGATCGAGATCGGCATGCTCACGCCGCCGGTGGGGATGAACCTCTTCGTGCTGGTCGGCATTGCGCGGGGCGAGGTCGATCTGCCCGCCGCCGCGCAGGGTGCGGTGCCGTTCTGGGCCTTGCTGCTGCTGGGCATGCTGCTGCTGACGCTGTTCCCGGCCATCGCCACCTGGCTGCCGTCGATCTCGATGGCCTGACCAAGGGACCCCCACCATGACGCCGCTGCTGCGCGAACGCGCCGAGCGCCTGATGCGCGAAGCCGACCTGGACGCGCTGGTGCTGGCCAAGCCCGAGAACTTCCAGTGGGCGACGGGCGCCTTCGGCGGGGTTGCGACCTTCTTTCGTAGGGCCGGCGCGGCGCTGGCGCTGGTGCCGCAGTCGGCTACCCAGCCGCTAGGCGCCGTGATCGCGCCGCTCTTCGCCGACGCCTTGCGCACGCGCATCGGCGCCGAGCGGGTGCGCACGCATGTCGACTGGATCGAAGCGGTGGACATCCGCGCCACGGCGGACGACAGCGACGACGCAGCGCAGGCGGTCGAGCGCGCCTGGTCGCGCCAGGGCCGGTCGCGCGATTTCACGCGACCGGCCGCATTCGACGCCCGGGCCGCCTTCCAGGCGCTGGGCGAATTGCTGGCGCAGGACGGCCTGGGTCGCGCGTGCATCGGCCTCGATCTGGACTTCTGGCCGGTGCTGGACCACGCCTGCCTGCGCCAGGTGCTGCCCGGCGTCGAGTGGGTGGACGCAAGCGTGACCATCGGCCGCATCCGCGCCGTGAAGTCGGCCGACGAGATCGAGCGCCTGCGCCTGGCCGCGGCGGTGGCCGAGGACGGCATGCGCGCGGCCATCGCGCAGGTGCGCGAAGGCGCCAGCCGCGAAGCCATCGCCGCGGCCTGGTCGACCGGCGTGGCCGCGGGCGCAACGGCGCGCGGAGCCCGCATCAAGGGACAGTGGGAGTACATCAGCGTCGGGCCGCTGCCCTGGCAGAGCGCGGGCGTGGTGGCGCGGCGTGGCGACGTGGTGAAGTTCGATGTGGGTTGCCTGATCGACGGCTACAGCTCGGACTGCGGCCGCACCTTCAGCGTCGGCCCGGCGCGGCCCCGCGCGCGCCAGATCATGGCCGCGTTGCACGAAGCCTTCGAACGCGCTCTGGAGGTCCTCAGGCCCGGCTTCCCGCTGCGCGCGGTGCACGAGCAAGCGACGCAGGCCATGCGTCGCCACGGCTTCGAGCGCTTCGCGCGCGGGCATTTCGGCCACAGCCTGGGCCTGGACACCTTCTGCGAAGTGCCGCCCTTCATCGCGGCGCAGGCCGACGATCCGATTGAGGCCGGCATGGTGCTGTCGTTCGAGACGCCCTTTTACGTCGACGGCGAGGGCGGCTTCATCATCGAGGACCAATTCACGATCACCGCGGACGGCGCGCAGGCGGCGTGGACGCTGCCGCGCGGCCTGCTCGAGCTGCCGGTGTAGCGCGCGGCGCTCAGGGCCTGGCCGGTCGGCGCGCCCGCCGGCGGTGGCCGGACCTAGGTTGCTGAGCGGCCGCTAGTGCCACAATTGGTCAAGCACTTGGGTTTGGAGCTGTCGAACAAGGGGCTGTATGGCAAATGAGAAGTGGAGGCGAACGGGCGCCTCGTGCTGCGCGGCGCACCCGGCCCGAGGCGCCCAGTTCCGGCAGGTGCCGGCGCACGCACTGCCACAACGGGCTTGCGCGCGGCCTGCGGGCACGATAGATCGCGGGGCGAGCGGCATCGATGCGCAGACCAACGCTCCGCGCATCCTGGTAGATGGATTCACGGCCCTGCCCGACGACATGGCGATCCGCCGGTCAACGCGGACGGGCGGCACCGGCGTTGAAGCATCGAGGGCTACGCCACGCCGTGCTTCTTGAACCAGGCCAGCATCCGCTTCCAGCCGTCCTCGGCCGCCTGCTGGCGGTAGCTCGGCCGGTAGTCGGCGTGGAAGCCGTGCGGCATGCCCTCGTAGACGTGGATCGGGTTGCGCTTGTCCTTGCCGAAGGCGAGCAGGCCGGCGCGCATGCGCTCGACGTGGGCCATCGGAATGCCCTGGTCGGCGCCGCCGTACAGGCCCAGCACCGGCGGCATGATCTTGTCGGTGACATCCAGCGGCCCCTGCGGCATCGCGGTGCCGATCGGCATCAGCGAGCCGTACCAGGCCACCGCCGCCTTGATTTTCTTCTGGTGCGCGGAGTACATCCAGACCATGCGGCCGCCGCGGCAGTGGCCGGTGAGGCCCAGCTTCGCGGCGTTGGCGCGCTTGTGCTTCCCGGCCCAGGCCACCACCGCGTCCAGGTCGGCGAAGGCCTGCTGGTCGGTGAGCTGGTTGGCCAGCCCAATCACCTGTTTGATCTCGGTCATCTTCGCCAGGTCGCCCAGGCGGAAGAACGGATCCAGCGAGACGCCGAAGTAGCCCGCGTGCGCCAGGCGCCGGCACATGTCCTTCTGGTACTCGTGCAGGCCGAAGATCTCCGGCACCACGAGCACCACCGGCCGCTTGCCGCCGCCCCTTTTCACCGCGTAGTAGGCCGGGATGTCGCCCACCTTGGTGTCGCCGCCCTCCAGCCCGTCCATCGGGGTCTTGATGGCCTGGCCGGGCACCGGCTCGGCGGTGACGGCCAAGCCCGCGGCGATCGCGGCGGCGATGAAGCCGCGGCGGTTGACCGGGGTGTCGGGGACGAGGCTGTTGAAATGATCGTCCTGCCACAGCCGTTGCGGGGGGAAATCTTTCAGCATGGTCGGATCTCGGGCCAGGGTTGTTGGGGCGGTGGATAGAATACGCATTCCGCTGCCCATTATTCCGCCGGGACCCTTGAATGAGCGCAACAGCCATCAGCCGTTTCCCGGTCCCGGACCTGAAGGACCTGCCGCCGGATATCCGCCAGCGCATCGAAGCGGTGCAGCAGAAGGCGGGGTTCGTCCCCAACGTGTTCCTGGCGCTGGCGCACCGCCCGGCCGAATGGCGGGCGTTCGTCGCCTACCACGACGCGCTGATGGAGAAGGATCCCGGCCCCGGCGTCACGCTCACCCGCGCCGAGCGCGAAATGATCGTGGTCGCCACCTCGGGGGCCAACCAGTGCCAGTACTGCGTGGTGGCGCACGGCGCCATCCTGCGCGTCCGGGCGAAGAATCCCCTGATCGCCGACCAGGTCGCGATCAACCATCGCAAGGCGGACCTGGAGCCGCGCCAGCGCGCCATGCTCGACTTTGCGCTGCGGGTGGCGCTGGAATCCCACACCGTCGAGGAGGATTCGCTGCGGGCGCTGCAGGCCTACGGCTTCACCCTGGATGACGCCTGGGACATCGCCTCGATCGCCGCGTTCTTCGCCATGTCCAACCGGCTCGCCAATGCGGCGAGCATGCGGCCCAACGACGAGTTCTACCTGATGGGGCGGGTGCCGAAGGCGAAGTAGGGTGGGACCGCCCGATTGCGCGCGCCGAGCAGGTCGCGCGCGAGCGCATCGTTTCCGGAGCGCCGCGCGGCATCCACCAGCAGCAGCGTGAACAGGTCGCGCTGCGCGTGGCTGCCGCCGATGCGCCACAGCTCGCCCAGCACCGGTTGCAGCAGCCGCACCACCCGCGCATGGCCCCCTGAGCGCCAGGCGACGACGGCATCGCACAGCGCGCGCCCGACCGTGTCGTTGACGCGCGCGGTGGCGCCGCGCGCCTCTCCCCGCGGCGGCGCGCCGGTGGCGAGCGCATAGTGCGCGTCGACGAAAGCGAGGATTCCGCCGCCGGACTGCTCGCGCACCACCTCAGCCGCCGACCGCCAGCGATCGCCCACCTCCGCCCCGGCGAGTTCCAGCCGCGCGAGCATCGAGATGTCGTTGCACAAGGACAGGTTCTCGCTGGAACCCTCGGCCCAGACGCGCTCGTCGTAGAGCCGGAGGGCATCTTCGATCCGGCCTTCATCCCAATGCATCAGCGCGAGGTGCCACCACAGGTGGTGGCGGAAGAAGTTGGTGCCCTCGCAGGCCGGCGCATGCTCCCCGATCCAGCGCACGCCCTCGGCGGCGCGGTCCTGCATCTCCATCACGTGTGCCACCGCGTGCACCGCCCAGGGATCGGCCGGGTTGAGTTCCGTGGCGCGGCGCCCCTGGCGCTCGGCGGCGGCGTAGTCGCCGGACTCCTCCAGCCCGAAGGCATGCAGCGCGAGCAGGTGGCCGTAGCCGGGCAAGCCCTCGTCCCAGTGCTCCAGCGCGCGCGCCGGCCCGTCGCGCACGTTGGCCGCGTCGCCGAGGTAGAAGTAGAGGTAGTTGGCGATCTTGAGCGCGAGATAGTCGCGGGGATGCTCGGCCAGAACGGCATCCAGAACGACCGCCGCGCGCTCCAGTTCGCCGTCGCACCAGGCGCCCAGGGCGGCGAGGTGCGCCTGCTCCCGCGGCGTCATCGGCGTCTTCGCCGCGGTGGCGTGCGCCGCGCGCGCCGCCGGCACCAGGTGCGGCTGGCCCATGAGGTGCATGAAGTAGCCCTGCAGGATGTTCGCCATCGGCATCGCCGGGTCGGCCTGCAGGGCGCGCTTGAGCGGGACGCCCGGCTCGCGCGAAAAGCCGACGTAGGCCCAGACCGCGTCGTCCAAGGCGCGCGCCGCCTCGCCGCCGGCGGCGGTGAGGGCGAGCCCTAGGCGGTCGCGATGGGCGGGCGCTGCCGCCATGCGCCGGTTTCCTGCTCGAAGGCGTGCGCCAGCTGCAGCACGCCGAAATCGTCGCGGTAGCGGCCGACGATCTGCAGGCCCACCGGCAGCGGCGTTGCCTCGGAGGTGAAGCCGGCGGGCACCGAGATCGCCGGATGGCTGGTGATGGTGATGTAGTAGCAGCTCTTCATCCAGTCGAGGTAATTGGTCATCTTCGTCCCCGCGATCTCCAGCGGGTAGTCCAGCTCGGTGGCGAAGGGCGGCAGCTGGTTCACCGGGCAGAGGAAGAACGCGTAGTCCTCCAGGAACACGCGCATGCGGTGGAAGAGGGCGCTCCTCAGGCTCTCGGCGCGCGCGATCTGCTCCGGCGCCAGCTTCCAGCCCTGCTCCACGTTCCAGATCACCGTGTCCTTCACCTCTGCCTTGCGCGACTTCACCAGCGGGCCGTAGTTCTGCACGAAGGAAAGCGCGCGCAGGGTCTCGAAGGCCTCGGTGGCGCCGGTGAACTCCGGGCAGGCCTCCTCAACGATGCAGCCCAGGGACTTGAACACCGCCTTCTGTTTCTCCAGCACGGCGGTGACGCGCGGGTCCATCGGCAATCCGCCCAGGTCCGGGCTCCAGGCCACGCGGACCTTGCGAAAGCTGCGCTGCAGCGGTCGGTTGAAGACCGCACCCGGTTCTTGGATCGAGGTCGGCGCGCGGCCGTCGGGCCCGGCCATCGCCGAGAGCAGGAGCGCGGCATCCGACACCGTGCGGGCGATCGGGCCCAGCGCGGCGAGCGAGCTCCAGGCGTTGGGCGCCGGCCAGTGCGGCACGCGGCCCGGGGAGGGCCGGAAGCCGACCACGTTGCAGTAGTTGCCCGGGTTGCGCAGCGAGGCGGCGAGATCGCCGCCGTCGGCGAAGGGCAGCATGCCGCAGGCCACCGCGGCCGCGGCGCCGCCCGAGGAGCCGCCGGCGCTCTTGGTGAGATCGTAGGGATTGAGCGTGGCGCCGAACACGGTGTTGAAGGTGTGGCTGCCGGCGGCGAATTCCGGCAGGTTGGTCTTGCCCAGCGTGATCGCGCCGGCGGCCGTCAGCCGCTCGACGATGACATGGTTTTCCTTCGGCACGTTGTTCCGGTAGACAGGCGAGCCCGAGGTGGTACGGATGCCCCGCGTGGGAACGTTGTCCTTGTAGGCGATCGGCAGGCCGGCGAGCGGGGGAACCGCCGCGCCCTTCCTCGCCAGCCGGCGGTCCAGAGCCTTCGCCGCCTTGAGCGCCTGCTCGGGCAGGAAGGTGACGATGGCGTTCACCTTCGGGTTGAGGCGCTGCACCTGGGCGATGAAGGCGCGCATCACCTCGGCCGCCGAGAGCTTGCGCGTGCGGATCAGGGCGGCGAGCCTGCGCGCCGGGAGGTAGGGGATGTCCATGGCGCGAGTGTAGCCCGGCTGGCTACATCAGGACGATGTCGTACTGCTCCTGGGTGTAGGAGGTTTCCACCTGCATCGACACCGGCCGGCCGATGAAGTCGGTGAGCATCGCGAGCGCGCCGGACTCCTCCTCCATGAACAGGTCGCACACCGGCTGCGCGGCGAGCACCCGCAGTTCCTTGGCCGGAAAGGCGCGCGCCTCGCGCAGCACCTCGCGCAGGATCTCGTAGCACACGGTGCGCGCGGTCTTCAGCTCGCCGCGGCCGCCGCAGACCGGGCAGGGCTCGCACAGCACGTGGGCGAGCGACTCGCGGCTGCGCTTTCGGGTCACCTCCACCAGCCCAAGCGTGGTGAAGCCGCTGACCGTCATCCGGGTGCGGTCGCGGGCGAGCGCGCGCTTGAACTCCTCCAGCACCGCCACCCGGTGCTCCGCTGATCCCATGTCGATGAAGTCGACGACGATGATGCCGCCCAGGTTGCGCAGCCGCAGCTGGCGCGCGATCGCCTGCGCTGCCTCCAGGTTGGTCTTGAACACGGTGTCGTCGAGAGTGCGGCTGCCGATGAAGCCGCCGGTGTTGACGTCGATCGTGGTCATGGCCTCGGTCTGGTCGATCACCAGCGTGCCGCCCGATTTCAGGGCGACGCGGCGGGACAGGGCCTTCTCGATCTCGGGCTCGACGTTGTACAGCTCGAACAGCGGCCGCTCGCCGGTGTAGTGCTCCAGCTTGGCGAGCAGCGCGGGCATGTAGGCCTCGGCGAACGCGGCGAGCTTCTGGAAGTTCTCGCGCGAGTCCACGCGCACCACCTTGACCCCGTCGGTGGTCATGTCGCGCAGCACGCGCTGCGCGAGCGACAGGTCCTGGTAGAGCAGCGCGGCGGGCGCGGCGCCCAGCGAACGGGACTGGATGTCGCGCCACAGGCTGCGCAGGTAGGCGATGTCGGCGCGCAGGTCCTCGTCGCTCGCGCCCTCGGCGAGGGTGCGCAGGATGAAGCCGCCTTTTTCGTCCTCCGGCAGCAGCTTCTTCAGCCGGTCGCGCAGCTGCTGGCGCCCGGCCTCGTCCTCGATGCGCTGCGAAACGCCGATGTGTCCATCCTGCGGCAGGTGCACCAGCATCCGGCCGGCAAGCGAGATCTGGGTGGACAGGCGCGCGCCCTTGCTGCCGATGGGGTCCTTCGCCACCTGCACCAGCAGCGGCTGGCCCTCGGCCAGCATTGCCTCGATCGGCCTGGGCCCCGCCTCGCCGGGGGCGCGTTCCTGCGCCTGGCGGCGGTGCTCGAACAGGTCGGTCACGTGCAGGAACGCGGCGCGCTCCAGTCCGATCTCGACGAACGCCGACTGCATCCCGGGCAGCACCCGCGCCACCTTGCCCATGTAGATGTTGCCCACCAGGCCGCGGCTCGCGGCGCGCTCGACCAGCAGCTCCTGCACCTGGCCGGCGCCCAGCACCGCCACCCGGGTTTCCTGGGGGGTGACGTTAACGAGTATTTCTTCGTTCACGCCGGCCCGGGATGCGCTCGATCAGTTGCGCGGTTTCGTACAGCGGCAGGCCGACGATCCCGGAGTGGCTGCCGCGGATCCCGGCGACGTAGCGCGCCGCGCGCCCCTGGATGGCATAGGCCCCGGCCTTGTCGTCGGCCTCGCCGGTGGCGAGGTACTCGCGGATCTCCGCTTCGCCCAGCTCGCAGAACCTAACCTCGGACTCCGACAGCGCGACCTCGAGCTGCGTGTCGTACTTCAGCGCCACCGCGGTAAGAACTTCGTGGCGCCTGCCCGAGAGTGCGGCCAGCATCTCGGCGGCTTCCTTGCGGTCGGCCGGCTTGCCGAGGATCCGGCCCTGCAGCGCGACCGTGGTGTCGGCGGAAAGTACCGGCGCGCGCGGCAGGTTGCGCTGCTCCAGGCGCGCCCAGCCGGCCTCGGCCTTGGCGCGCGCCACGCGCTTCACGTACACCGCCGGCGTCTCGCCGCCTAGCACGGTCTCGTCCAGGTCCGGATCGGGTTCAGGGTCGGCGCGGAACAGCAGCAGGTGGAAGCGCACGCCGATCTGCGCCAGCAGCTCGCGGCGGCGCGGGCTGCGCGATGCGAGATAAATGGAACGTTCGACGGGCCTCGTCATGTCGCGGACGAGTGTAGCAAAGCTACTCGCGGTGGTAAGGATGTCCGCTCAGCAGGGTCGCGGCGCGGTAGAGCTGCTCGCACAGCATCACTTGCGCCAGGGCATGGGGCAGCGTCAGCGAGGACAGCTTGAGCAGCATCGCCGCGCGTTTCCTGATCTCCGGGTCCAGCCCGTCGGCGGCGCCGATGACGAAGACCGTGGGCTCGGCGAGCAGCTTCGCGAACTGCGCCGTGGCAAGGTCGCGGCCGCGCTCGTCCAGCGCCACGACGCGCGACCCCGGCGGAAGCCTTCCGGGCAGGCTTGGCGCCGCGCTCGGCCTCACCTGGATCAGTCCGACCTCATAGCCGCGCGGCATGCGCGACAGGTACTGGTCGCGCGCTGCCTGCGCCCAGCGCGGCAGCCTATTGGCGACGGCGGCGAGGTGCAGCCTTGGCACGGCGGGGCGGGGCCTTGGTTTTCGCCCTTGCCTTCGGTTTCTTCTTTTCCGCGGCGGATTGGGCGGGCTTGAGCTTCACTTCCTTGCCGCCCCAGAGTTCCTCGAGGTTGTAGTGGCTGCGCACCGCCGGATGCATGACGTGGGCCACGATGTCGCCCAGGTCCACCAGCGCCCACTCGCCGTTGCGCCGGCCTTCGACGCCCCGGATGGCGGCGCCCATCGCCTTGAGCTTCTCCTGCACGCTGTTGGCGAGCGCGTTCACCTGCCGGCTGGAGTCGCCGCTGGCGATGACGACGCGCTCGAACTCCGCGGTCTGGTGCGCGACGTTGAACACGACGATGTCGCGGCCCTTGACGTCCTCGAGCGCCTCGACCACGGCGCGCTGCTTCTTGCGTATGTCCATCAATGCTTGTCCTTCAGTAATAGAGCCTGTGCCGTTGGATGTACTCCAGCACCAGCGCCGGCACCACGCCGGCGAGGCTTTCGCCGCGCGCAATGCGAGCGCGTATACTGCTTGCGGAGACCGGCATCGGGTCCAGGGCGAGGTGGATGACCCCGCCCTCGGGCACTTCTTGCGGGCCTGCGCCCTCGCCCGGGCGCGCGAAGACGGCGAGGCGGGCGAGGCCGAACAGTTCCTTCCAGCGGTGCCATCCCGCCAGCCTTGCATACTGATCGCCGCCCACCAGCATGACCAGCGGCACGCCGGGGCCAAGCTCGGCGCGCAGCGCCGCGAGCGTGTCGTAGGAATAGCCGGAGTGCCCCGGCGCCAGCTCGCGCGGGTCGATGCCGTAGCGCGCCTCGTCCGCGACCGCGAGCCGCAGCATGGCGAGGCGGTGCTCGGCGGAGGCCAGCGGGGGGCGCCGGTAGCCGGGCGCGCCGGTGGGCAGCCACAGCACGCGCCGCGCGCCGAGCGCCGCCAGCGCGCGCGCCGCGATCGCGAGATGGGCGTTGTGAACCGGGTCGAAGGTGCCGCCGAAAACGGCGACCGGGCCGATCGAGGATGACGACACTACCGACGCACTTCTCCGTGCCCCAGCACCACGTACTTCTGCGTGGTGAGGCCCTCGAGCCCCACCGGCCCGCGCGCGTGCAGCTTGTCGGTCGAGATGCCGATTTCCGCGCCCAGGCCGTATTCGAAGCCGTCCGCGAACCGGGTCGAGGCGTTCACCATCACCGAGCTGGAGTCCACCTCGCGCAGGAAGCGCTCGGCGCGCGAGCGGTCCGAGGTGACGATGGCGTCGGTGTGCTGCGAGCCGTAGCGGGCGATGTGCGCCATGGCTTCGTCCAGCCCCTTGACGACGCGGATCGACACCACTGGCGCCAGCCACTCGGTGTAGTAGTCGTCCTCGGTCGCCGCCTTGGCGCCCGGCAGCAGCCGGCGCGAGGCCTCGTCGGCGCGCATCTCGACGCCCTTGTTCGCAAAGATGGCGCCGATCGCCGGCAGCACCTTCGGCGCCATGGCCTCGGCGACCAGCAGCGTCTCCATGGTGTTGCAGGTTCCGTAGCGCTGCGTCTTGGCGTTGTCGGCGATGCGCACCGCCATCTCCGGGTCGGCGGCCTCGTCGATATAGACGTGGCAAACGCCCTCCAGGTGCTTGATCATCGGGATACGCGACTCGCGCGCGAGGCGCTCGATCAGCTCCTTGCCGCCGCGCGGCACGATGATGTCCACGTACGCGTTCATCGTGATCAGCGCGCCCACCGCGGCGCGCTCGGCGGTGGCGACCACCTGCACCGCGGCCTCGGGCAGGCCCGCGGTCCTGAGCCCGGCGCGCACGCAGGCGGCGATGGCCTGGTTGGAATGCAGCGCTTCCGAGCCGCCGCGCAGGATGCAGGCGTTGCCCGCCTTCAGGCACAGTCCGGCCGCGTCCGCGGTCACGTTCGGGCGCGACTCGTAGATGATGCCGATGACGCCGATCGGCACCCGCATGCGGCCGACCTCGATGCCGGTGGGGCGGCGGCGCAGCCCGGTGATCCTGCCCACCGGGTCATCGAGCGCGGCGACCTGCTCGAGCCCTTCGGCCATCTGCTCGATGGCAGGGGTATCGAGGGTCAGCCGGTCCACCAATGCTGCATCCTGGCCATTCTTCCTCGCCTGCTCGAGGTCGGCGCGATTCGCTTCCTGCAGCTCCGCCGCGCGGGCGCGGATCTCGGCGGCCATGGCGCGCAGCGCGCGGTCCTTGGTCGCGGTGTCGGCCCGCGCCAGGGCGCGCGCGGCCTCCCGGGCCGCGCGGCCCAGCTCGCGCATGTAGCCGGCGATGTCGCCGGTGACGCTCCTATCGCCCTGATCCATGGGCGAATTCTAAACCCAGGCGCAGCAGCTCATCCCAGGGTGCCACGCTGCCCACGCCCTTGCTGGCGCGCTCGATGCGGGACATCCGCACCACCGCCTCGCGCAGGCGCGCCGCGGAATGCCGGCGCAGCGCCTTCTCGCAGCGCGGTTGCGCGGCGCGGAAGATCCGGTTCTCCGTGAACAGCTGGTCCTGGCGGCGCCCCCGGGCGAGGCCGGTCTTCACGCGCGCCAGCGCCGCCAGTTCCTCGCCCAGCCGCCAGGCGATGCCGGCGATGCTCTCGCCCTCGCCGCGCAGCCCGGCGAGGGCGCGGGCGAACTGCGGGAAATCGCCGCCGTGCAGAGCTTCCGCAAGCGCCTCGAAATCGTAGCGCGCGACGTTGGACACCGCGGCGCGCAATTGCTCCAGCCCGATCTCGCCCGCGGGCGCCAGCAGCGCGAGCTTGGCGATCTCCTGCCGCGCGGCGAGCAGGTTGCCCTCGACGTGCTCGGCGAGGAAGGCGAGCGCCTCGGCCGAGGCCTTCTGGCGCTGGCGCGCCAGGCGCCCCGCGATCCACTGCGGCAGCGCGGCGCGCGCCAGGGGCTGCGCCTCGAGGACGATGCCGCCGGATTCGAACGCGGTGAACCAGCCCGCCTTCCACCAGTTGCTGCCTTCGGGCCTGGGCATGCTCATCAGCAGCAGCAGGTCGGGGCCGGGCCGGGACAGGCAGGCCTCGATGGCCTGTGCCGCGGCGGCCGGCACGCGGCCCGCGGCGAGGCGCAGCTCCAGCAGCTTGCGCTCGCCGAACAGCGACTGGCTGGCCCCGGCGTGCACCAGGGCGCTCCAGTCGAAGCCCGCCTCGGCGAACATCACTTCGCGTTCGGTGAAGCCCTTGCTGCGCGCTGCGGCGCGGATGGCATCGGCGGCCTCCAGGGCGAGCAGCGGCTCGTCGCCGTGGATCAGGTAGGCGGGGGCAAGGGATTTCTGAAGCTGGGCGTCGAGCTCCCCGGCGCGCAGGCGCATCGACTACTGGGTCCTGGGCCGCTGCGCGGCGGCCATGCGCCGCATGATCTGCTGCATCATGTCGAACTGCATTTCGCGGTACAGCAGCTGGTCCTCGGTTTCCTTGGCGAGGATGTCGGCGTCGGCGTAGGTCACCTCACGGGTCAGCTCGATGAGGTTGACCGGCAGGAACTCGCCGCCCTTGCCGTCGTGCAGGCGGAAACCGACCCGGTAGCGCAGCTGGTATTCGCGCACCCGCCCGGTGCCGGTGAGCGACAGGATGTGCTTTTCCCGCGCCTCCTGCGTGAAATCCAGCACCGCCTGCGCCGCCCGGATGTCGTCCACCACCCGGGTGCGGGTGCCCGACTGGATGTTGCGCTTGAGATCCAGCGCCACGCCCTGATTCGCCGAGGGCACGAAGACGGACTCAAACGGCAACTCGGCGGTGCCGCGCAGCTGGAAGCCGCAGCCCGACAGCGCGAGGGCGAGAACGACGGCGAGCGCGCGCATCAGAGGACCAGGTTCACCAGGCGGCCGGGGACCACGATCACCTTGCGCACCGGCTGACCCGCGACGTACTTCTGCATGCTCTGGACTGCGCTCACCTCGATCGCCTTTCGGTCGGCCGACTTCGGCACCCGGACCGCGCCGCGCGTCCTGCCGTTCACCTGCACCACGTACTCGATCTCGTCTTGCTCCAGCGCCGCCGGATCCGGCTCCGGCCAGGGCGAGCGCATGATGTCCGGGCCGAAGCCCAGCGCCTGCCACAGATGATGGCACACGTGCGGGGTGATGGGCGAGAGCAGCCGCAGCAGGATGGACAGGCCCTCGGCCGCCGCCGGGTTGGCCGGGTCGGGCAGGCGCTCCAGCGCGTTCAGGATCTTCATGCAGGCCGAGGCCACGGTGTTGAACTGGTGGCGCTGCATGTCGTAGTTGGCCTGCTTCAGGATCGCGTGTACCTCGTGGCGCGCGGCGCGGTCCGCCGCGCCCGCCTGCGGCCCGCGGCCGGCGTACCGGCCGGAAAACTTCAGGCCGTACGCCCACAGCCGCCGCAGGAACCGGTAGGAGCCCTCGACGCCCTCGTCGCTCCACTCCAGGGTGTGGGTGGGCGGCGAGGCGAAGATGATGAAAAAGCGCGCGGTGTCGGCGCCATACTGCTCGATCAGGGCCTGCGGGTCGACGCCGTTGTTCTTCGACTTGGACATCGTGCCGATGCCGCCGTAGGTCACCTCGGCGCCGTCCGAGCGCCGCTTCGCCGACACGATGCGCCCCTTGGCGTCGCGCTCCACCTCCACCTCCGAGGGGTGCACCCACTCGCGCCGGCCCTCGCGGTTCTCCAGGTGATACGACTCGGCGAGCACCATGCCCTGCGTGAGCAGGTTGGTGAAGGGTTCCGAGACCCCGGGCATCAGGCCCTGGTCGCGCATCGCGCGCTGGAAGAAGCGCGAGTACAGCAGGTGCAGGATGGCGTGCTCGATGCCGCCGATGTACTGGTCCACCGCCATCCAGTAGCGCGCGCGCTCGTCCACCATCGCCTCCGCGGCACCGGCGCTGGCGAAGCGCGCGAAGTACCAGGACGAATCGACGAAGGTGTCCATGGTGTCGGTCTCGCGCCGTGCCGCCGCGCCGCAGGCGGGGCACTTGCACTGCGTGAACGAGGCGAGCTTGTTGAGCGGGTTGCCGCTGCCGTCGGGCACCAGCCCTTCGGGCAGCACCACCGGCAGGTCGGCATCCGGCACCGGCACCTCGCCGCAGGCCGGGCAGTGGATGATCGGGATCGGGCAGCCCCAGTAGCGCTGGCGCGAGATGCCCCAGTCGCGCAGGCGCCACTGCAGCTGCTTCTCGCCCAGCTGCTTCGCCTGCAGGTCGGCGGCGATCGCATCGACCGCCTGCCGGAAATCCAGGCCGTCGTACCTGCCGGAGTTGATGCAGGTGCCGTGCTCCGCGTAGGCGGGATTCCAGGGCGCGGGAACCGAATCCCCGGCCGGGTGGCGGATGACGCAGGGGATGGCGAGCCCGTAATTGCGCGCGAAGGCGTAGTCGCGCTCGTCGTGCGCCGGCACGCCCATCACCGCGCCCTCGCCGTAGCCGGTCAGCACGTAGTTGCCGACCCAGACTTCGAGTTTCGCGCCCGACAGCGGATGGGTGACGAAGATGCCGGTGGGCATGCCCTTTTTCTCGGCCTGCGCCACCTCGGCTTCCATCACCGCGCCGTGCCTGCATTGCTCGACGAAGGCGGCGAGCGCCGGGTTCGATCGCGCGGCGTGCGCCGCGATCGGGTGCTCCGCGGCCACGGCGCAGAAGGTGGCGCCCATCAGGGTGTCGGCGCGGGTGGTAAACACCCACAGCGTGCGCTTCTCGCCCGCGAGCTCGTAGGGAAAGCCAATCTTCACGCCCTCGGAGCGGCCGATCCAGTTCTTCTGCATCAGCTTCACCTGCTCGGGCCAGCCCGGCAGTCCGTCCAGCGCCGCGAGCAGCTCCTCGGCGTAGGCGGTGATGCGGAAGAAGTACATCGGGATCTCGCGCTTCTCCACCACCGCGCCGGTGCGCCAGCCGCGGCCCTCGATCACCTGCTCGTTCGCCAGCACCGTCTGGTCCACCGGGTCCCAGTTGACCACGCCGGTCTTCTTGTAGGCGAGGCCCTTCCTGAACAGGCGCGTGAACAGCCACTGGTTCCACTTGTAGTAGCCCGCATCGCAGGTGGCGAGTTCGCGTTCCCAGTCCAGCGCGAAGCCCAGGCCCTTCAGCTGCCGCTTCATGTACGCGATGTTGTCGCGCGTCCACTTCGCCGGCGGCACCTGGTTGGCCATGGCCGCGTTCTCCGCCGGCAGGCCGAAGGCGTCCCAGCCCATGGGCTGCAGCACGTTCAGGCCCCTCATGCGGTGGTGCCGTGTCAGCACATCGCCGATGGTGTAGTTGCGCACATGCCCCATGTGCAGCTTGCCCGAGGGATAGGGGAACATCGACAGGCAGTAGAACTTGGGCTTGCCCGGGTCCTCGACGGCGCGGAACGAATCGTGCTCGAGCCAAAAGGCCTGCGCGACGCGTTCGATGTGGGCGGGCTCGTACTGCGGGTTCATTCGGGCGAACCGATCCTTGGCGAACGTGAGATTATACGGGCGGCACCAGACCAAGCGAGGAGGGTTGCCCGATGCGCAAGCTGACTGTTGCGTTCATGATCCTGGCCTGCTCCTCTGCCTTGGCGCAGAGCTGGCCGGCGAAGCCGATCCGGATGGTGATCCCGTTTCCGCCGGGCGGCGCAACCGACGTCGCCGGCCGGGCGGTGGCCGACCGGATTTCACCCGCGCTCGGCCAGACCGTACTGGTGGAGAACCGCGCCGGCGGCAACGGAAACATCGGCGTCGAAGCGGTGGTGCGCAGCGCAGCGGACGGATACACGATCCTCGTCGTTCCGGACCAGATCGCGAGCAATCCCCATGTCTACAAGCTTTCGTTCGACGCGCAGAAGGAGCTGATGCCGGTAATCCAGCTCTCGCGCCAGCCTGTCGTGCTCGGGGTGCACCCGTCCCTGGGCGTCAACAGCGTTGCCGAGTTCATCGCAAAGGCAAAGCAGAAGCCCGGCGCCATCGCCTACGCGACCTCCGGCGCGGGCTCGCAGCAGCACATCGCCGCGGAGTGGTTCTCGTCCCTGGCGGGGATCAGCCTGACGCACATACCATACAAGGGCGGCGGCCAGGCGATCACGGACTTCATCGGCGGGCAAGTGCAGGCGGCCTCTCTGGGCTCCACGCCGGTGATCCCGCATCACAAGGCGGGGAAGGTGAAGATCATCGCCCAGACCACGCGGAACCGGGCGCCGACGCTCCCCGATGTGCCGACCTACCTCGAGTCCGGCTTCAAGGATCTGGTTCTGGACCAGTGGCTGGGCGTCTTCGTGCCGACGGGGACGCCGCGGGAGATCGTCGACCGCCTGCATGCCGAGATTGCCAAGGCCCTGACCGATCCCTCGGTGACGGCGCGCTTCGAGCGTGCGGCGATGGAGCCGGTGGGCGGTACCACGGAACAGTTTGCGCAGCTGGTGCGCGAGAATCACACGATGTACGCGCGCCTGGTGAAGGACCTGAAGATCAGGGCAGAGTAGCGGGGAGAATGGCGAGGGCTCTGCCGGCGCGCGAAGATATAATCGCGCACCTTGTCGCTGCGCCTCGAACACCTCAACGCGGAACAGCTCGCCGCCGTCACCGCCGGGGACGAGCACATGCTCGTGCTCGCCGGCGCCGGCAGCGGCAAGACGCGCGTGCTCACCACGCGCATCGCCTGGCTGCTCAAGTCGGGCAAGGTCTCCCCAGGCGGCCTGCTCGCGGTCACCTTCACCAACAAGGCGGCGCGCGAGATGTTCACGCGCCTGGCCGCGATGCTGCCGGTGAACCCGCGCGGGATGTGGGTCGGCACCTTCCACGGCCTCGCCAACCGCATGCTGCGGGCGCACCACCGGGAGGCCGGCCTGCCGCGCGAGTTCCAGATCCTAGACACGCAGGACCAGCTGGCCGCGGTGAAGCGGCTGGCGCGCTCGATGAGCGTGGACGAGGACCGCTTGCCGCCGCGGGCGCTGCAGTACTTCATCAACGCGCGCAAGGAGGAGGGCTTGCGCGCGGCCGACATCCAGGCCCCGGACGAGGCGACGCGCAGGCAGGTGGAGTTGTACGCCGCCTACGACGAGCAGTGCCGGCGCGAGGGGGTGTCGGATTTTGCCGAGCTGTTGTTGCGCAGCTACGAATTGCTGATGCGCAACGAGCCGCTGCGGGAGCATTACGGGGCGCGCTTCCGCCACATCCTGGTGGACGAGTTCCAGGACACCAACCGCCTGCAGTACCGCTGGCTGAAGCTGCTCGCGGGCGAGGCGAGCCGCATCTTCGCGGTGGGCGACGACGACCAGAGCATCTATTCGTTCCGCGGCGCCAACGTCGGCAACATGGCCGACTTCGAGCGCGAGTTCCGCGTCGCGAAGGTGGCGCGCCTTGAGCAGAATTACCGTTCGCAGGGCAACATCCTCGATGCCGCCAACGCGCTCATCGCGCACAACCGCAACCGCCTGGGCAAGAACCTGTGGACCGCGGACGGCGCCGGCGAGCCGCTGCGGGTGTTCGAGGGCGAAAGCGATTCCGAGGAAGCCCGCTTCATCGCCGAGGAGGTGAAGGCGCTGCAGCGTGAAGGGCTCAAGCTCGCCTGCATCGCGGTGCTGTACCGCTCCAATGCCCAGTCGCGCGTGATCGAGCATGCCCTGTTCGGCGCCGGGATCGCCTACCGCGTCTACGGCGGCCTGCGTTTCTTCGAACGCGCCGAGGTGAAGCATGCGCTCGCCTACCTGCGCCTGGTAGCCACGCCGGAAGACGACAATGCGCTGCTGCGGGTGCTCAATTTCCCGCCGCGCGGCATCGGCGCGCGCTCGCTGGAGGGGCTGCAGGACGCGGCGAAGGCGCGCGGCTCCAGCCTGTGGGCGGCGCTGGACGGACTCACCGGCCGCGCCGCCGCCCCGGTGGCCGCGTTCCGCGGCCTGATCCGCAGCCTGCAGGAACAGACCGCGGCCCTGCCGCTGCCGGAGAAGGTGGAGCATGTGCTCTCGCGCAGCGGCCTCATCGAGCACTACAAGAACGAGCGCGAGGGCACCGACCGCATCGAGAACCTGGGCGAGCTGGTGAACGCGGCGGCGGTTTTTTCGCAGGAGGACCGCAGCACCGGCCTTGCCAGCGGCGAGGGCGACGAGGACGGCGTGGTGATGGACCCGCTCACCGCATTCCTGGCCCATGCCGCGCTGGAGGCGGGCGAGCACCAGGCGGGCGAGGGCCAGGACGCGCTGCAGATGATGACGGTGCACTCGGCCAAGGGGCTGGAATTCGAGGCGGTGTTCATCTGCGGCCTGGAGAAGGGCCTGTTCCCGCACGAGCAGGCGCTGCTGCAGAAGGACGGCCTGGAGGAGGAGCGGCGCCTCGCCTACGTCGCCATCACGCGCGCGCGCCAGCGCCTGTACCTGTGCCATGCGCAGACGCGCCTGCTGCACGGGCAGACGCGCTACAACCTGCCGTCGCGCTTCCTGCAGGAGATTCCCGAGGGCCTGATGAAGTGGCTGACGCCGCGCTACGCGCCTCCGGCGCCGATGGCCTTCGGCGCGGCGCCGAAGAAGTCGCCCGGCTTCGCCAAGGCGAAGGAAGCGGGCGGTTTTCGCATCGGCCAGAACGTGAACCACGCCAAGTTCGGGCCCGGCGTGATCCTAGATGCCGAGGGCATGGGCGGCGAGGCGCGGGTGCAGGTGAATTTCGGCCGCGGCGGCATCAAGTGGCTCGCCGTGGCGGTGGCGAAGCTGCAGGCGGCCTGATTCAGAGCGTGGCGACCACGAGGTAGCGCGCAAGGCGCCCCGCGGCCATGAACAGGAGCGCCGGGAGCCACGCGATCCGCAGCCAGCCCGCCGCGACGCACAGCGCATCGCCGACCACGGGCAGCCAGGCGAGCAGCGTTGCCGGCGCGCCGTGGCGCCGCAGCCAGCCGAGCGCCCGCGGCTGCAGCTTCTGCTCGGCCTTCGCCGGCAGGAAGCGCCCGATGGCGTAGCTCGTCATGCCGCCCGCGGTGTTGCCGAGCGTCGCCAGCGCAAGCGCCGCGACCGATTGCTCCGGATGCAGGCGCAGGTACGCGAACAGCACCGCCTCCGAGGAGAACGGCACCACCGTGGCGGCGAGGAACGCCGACAGGAACACGCCGGCGAGCCCGCCCTCGGGGGTCAGCAGCGTCGAGGCAAGCGTATTCAATGTGATAGGCTTTTTCGATGAAGGGGAAGGATTACCTCGAGCGCATTCTCGCCGCCCGCGTCTACGACGTCGCGCAGCAGACGCCGCTTGAGCCCGCCCCCGGCCTGTCGCGGCGCCTGGGAAACCGGCTGCTGCTCAAGCGCGAGGACCTGCAGCCCATATTCTCGTTCAAGCTGCGCGGCGCCTACAACAAGATGGCGAAGCTGCCGGCGGCGAAGCGCAGGCGCGGGGTGATCGCCGCCAGCGCCGGCAACCACGCCCAGGGCGTGGCGCTGGCGGCGCAGAAGCTGGGTTGCCGCGCCACCATCGTGATGCCGGTGACCACGCCCCGGATCAAGGTCGAGGCGGTCGCGGCGCGCGGGGCGAAAGTGGTGCTGCACGGGGATACCGTGGCCGATGCATTCGTGCAAGCGCGGCGGCTCCGCCGGCGCCAGGGCCTCGCCTTCGTGCACCCGTTCGACGATCCGGAGGTGATCGCCGGCCAGGGCACCATCGGCATGGAGATCCTGCGCCAGAGCGCGCGCCCGGTCGACGCGGTGTTCGTTCCCGTCGGCGGCGGCGGCCTGATCGGCGGCATCGCGGCCTACATCAAGCGCCTGCGCCCGGCGGTGAAGGTGATCGGCGTCGAACCCGCCGACGCCGACGCCATGGCGCGCTCGCTCAAGGCCGGCCGGCGCGTCAAGCTGGAGCAGGTGGGCCTGTTCGCCGACGGCGTCGCGGTGAAGGAAGTCGGCAAGGAGACCTTCCGCCTGGCGAAGCAGTACGTGGACGAGATCGTGCTGGCGGACACCGACGAGATGTGCGCCGCCATCAAGGACGTGTTCGAGGACACCCGCGTGGTGCTGGAGCCCGCCGGCGCGCTGGCGATCGCGGGCGCCAAGGCCTGGGTGGCGCGCAAGGGCGCGCGCGGCAAGACCCTGGTCGCCATCGCCTCGGGGGCCAACACCAATTTCGACCGCCTGCGCTTCGTCGCCGAGCAGGCCGAGCTGGGTGAGCACCGCGAGGCGGTGATGGCGGTGACCATCCCGGAGCGCCGCGGCAGCTTCCGGCGCTTCCTGGAGGCGCTCGGCAACCGCAATGTCACCGAGTTCAACTACCGCATGTCGGACGAAAGCGCGGCGCACATCTTCGTCGGGGTTGGCGTGACCGGGCAGGACGAGACGGCGCGCCTCGCGCGGCGGCTGGCGCGTGCCGGCTGCCACACCCTTGATCTGTCGGACAACGAGATCGCCAAGGCGCACGTGCGCCACATGGTCGGTGGGCCATCGGCGCTCGCGCGCAACGAACTGCTGTACCGCTTCGAGTTCCCGGAGCGCCAGGGCGCGCTGATGAAGTTCCTGCGCGCCATGAATCCGTCCTGGAACATCAGCCTGTTCCACTACCGCAACCACGGCGCCGACTACGGCAGCGTGCTGGTCGGCATGCAGGTGCCGCCCGCCGAGATGGGCGACTTCCGCCGGTTCCTGGCGCGCCTGGGCTATCCCTGGGCCGACGAGTCGCGCAACCCGGCGTACCGCCTTTTTCTCCGATGAGGTTCCCGCGATGAACCGCCGGCGGCTGCTGGGGGCGGGGCTCGCGGCCCTGCTCGGGCCGGCCGCCGCGAGGGCGCAGATGCCCGCCTACGCCTGGGACGACGGCAGCGTGCCCTTCGTGGTCACGCCGATGGAGGTCGTCGCGCGCATGCTGCAGCTGGCCGATGTCGGGCCGGGCGACACCGTCATCGACCTCGGCTCGGGCGACGGGCGCATCGTCATCGAGGCGGCCAGGCGCGGCGCGCGCGCCCTGGGCATCGAGCTGGACAAATCCCTGGTCGCGGCGGCCGAGGACAATGCGCGCGCCGCGGGCCTCGCCGAGCGCGCGCGCTTCGAGGCCATGGACCTGTTCGCCGCCGACCTGTCGGCCGCCACCGTGATCACCCTTTACCTGCTGCCGGAACTGAACGCGAAGCTGCAGCCCAGGCTGCTCGCGCTCACCCCTGGCACCCGCATCGTGTCGCACGATGCCGGGCTGGGCGACTGGCCCTTCGACGAGCGGCTCGAGCTGCGCGTGCCCGACAAGCCGGTGGGCGTCGGTTTCTCCCGCGTCGAGTTGTGGGTGGTGCCGGCGCGGGTCGCGGGGATCTGGAATCTCGAGCTGCCGGAGCACGGCGGGCGCTGGACGCTGCGCATCGCGCAGCGCTACCAGCTGCTGGAGGTGGAGGTCGCGGCCACGGGCGGGCGCGACTTCGTGGTGCCGGGGGTGCGCCTGCGCGGCGCGCAGCTCGCGCTGGTGACCAACGGCATCGTCGGCCGGCGCGCGTGGCGCAACGTCTTCAGCGGCACGGTCGAGGGCGGGCGCATCACCGGCGAACTGCTCGCCAGCGACGGCAATGAGTCGCGCAGCTTCGCCTTCACCGCGGTACGCTGAGCTCTCAGGGCGCAGCTGGTAGCACAGCGACCTGCCGCCGCCGGTGGGCATCAGCACCAGCGCCTCGCCGCCGCCAGCGACGTGGCGCACGATTCGTCTCCTGGGCGCCGCCGAAGGCGGGGAAGCCGAACACCGTGTCGAGCAGCCCGGGGGGGCGCGGTCTTCAGCCACCGTGCTCACTGAGCCACATCGCCCACGAACGCGAGGCCATCCCGATCGCGGCGGTACACGCCCCGCTCGCTCACCACCCAATCCACCGGTATGTCCCAGGGCTGGGGATGGATGGTGTCCATGCGCGCCAGTTCGTAGCTGGTGCCGATCACGGCGGGCTTGTTCGGGAGCGCGGCCAGGTTCCGGATCGGCCAGCAGAACGCGAGCCTCGCCGTCGCCAGCCCGGGGAACGATCGCTCCAGCGCCGCCGACTCGAGCGCCTCGCGCGCCGCGATCAGGCGCTGGCGCCGGGCCCTGCGCCACTCGCTGAGTTCTCTTCCTTCCATGCGCAGTGTATGCTTACCCTATGATTCTTGGGCGTTTCCTGGTTCTGCTGCTGCTCGCCGGCCTGGCCGCGCCGGGCCCTGCCAATGCCAAGCGCGCCGTGAAGGCGGCCCCTGCCGATGAGGCCATACTAGCCGCGCACGCGGCCTTCCGCGCCGGCGATGCGGTGAAGCTGGCGCGCGCCTCGGCAGGGATGGGGCAGGCATTGTCCTCGCACCTGCTCGCGCCCTACCTGGAGTACTGGCGCCTGAAGCTGGGGCTGGAGGACATGCCGCAGGCGCAGATCCAGGCCTACCTCAAGGCCTACGACGGCAGTTACCTCGCCGACCGCCTGCGCGCCGACTGGCTGAAGGTGCTGGGCAAGCGCGGCGACTGGCAGAGCTTCGAGCGCGAGCTCGGGCCCCTGGTCACCGACGATCTGGAGATCCGCTGCTACGGCTGGATCGCGCGCCTGGAGCGCGGCGATGCCGGCGCCTTCGAGGAAGCGCGCGTGATCTGGCGCGAGCCCAGGGACCTACCCGAGGGCTGCGCTGCGCTGGCCGGCCGCAAGCTGGGCGCCGGCGAGGCCGGGCCCGAGCTGGTGTGGCAGCGCCTCAGGCTGCTCTTGGAGAGCGGCCAGATGGGCGCGGCGCGGCGCGCGCTGGCGCACCTGCCCGCGGGCGAAGCCCCCGACGAGCGATACCTGGCGCAGGCGGCCACTTCGCCCCAGGCGTTCCTGTCCAGCCCGCCGCGCAAGCTCAAGCGCCGCGCGGCGCGCGAAATGGTGCTGTTTGCCTTCGCGCGGCTCGCGCGCAGCGATCCGCAGGCGGCCGCGGAAGCGCTGCGCGGGCAGGCCGGCGCGCGCCTGCCGGAGGCCGATCGGCGCTATCTGTGGGGCCGCATCGGCTACGAAGCCTCGCGCAGCCTGCAGCCCGAGGGCCTGGCCTGGTTCAAGCTGGCCGGGGACAGCGCCCTGTCCGACGAGCAGCTGGCCTGGAAGGCGCGCGCCGCGCTGCGCGCCGCGGACTGGCAGGCGGTGCGCGACGCCATCGACCCGATGTCGGCGCCGGCGCGGCAGGACCCGGCCTGGAACTACTGGTACGGGCGCGCCCTGGGGGCGCAGGGCAATGCCCAAGGCGCGCGCGCCTATTTCCTGCGCATTTCCGGGCAACCGCACTTCTACGGGCTGCTGGCCGCGGAGGAGATGGGCACCATCCCGGCGCCGCCGCAGCCGTTCCACTTCCCGACCGAAGACGAGGTCGCGACGGCCAAGCGCAACCCGGGCCTCGCGCGCGCGCTGGAGCTCTACCGGCTCGGCTTGCGCACCGAGGGCACGCGCGAGTGGTTCTTCACCATCCGCGCCATGGACGACGCGCAGCTGCTGGCGGCCGCGGAACTGGCGCGGCGCCACGACATCCACGACCGCGTCATCAACACCGCGGACCGCACCGCGCTCACGCACAACTTCCAGTACCGGTACCTGGCGCCGTACCGCGACGTGTTCCGCCAGCAGTCGCGCGCCTTCGACATCGAGGAGGCCTGGGTGCTCGGGCTGGTGCGCCAGGAAAGCCGCTTCATCGTCGACGCCAAATCCTCCGCCGGCGCCCAGGGCCTGATGCAGCTGATGCCGGCCACCGCGCGCTGGGTCGCCAAGCGCCTCGGCATCAAGGACTACAGCCCGGCGCGGGTGACCGAGGTCAACACCAACGTGGTCCTCGGCACGCATTATCTCAAGATGGTGCTGGAGGACCTCGGCCACCCGGTGCTCGCCTCCGCGGCCTACAATGCCGGCCCCGGCCGGGCGCGCCGCTGGCGGGATTCCAGGCCGCTGGAGGGCGCGATCTACGCCGAGTCGATCCCGTTCAACGAGACGCGGGACTACGTCAAACGGGTGATGGCGAACACCATGTACTACTCGCAGCTCTACGGCGGCACGCCGCTGGCGCTCAAGGACCGCCTGGGCGTGATCCCGGCGCGGGCCGCGAGCGAGCGCTTCAACGAACAGCTGCCCTAGGCGATAATCGCGGAATCCGGCGCGACCGCGCGCAGGATCGTCCCTGGAACCTGAATGAATAAGGCGAATTTCCTGGTAGTGGGCGGCAGCGGCTTCGTCGGCCGCCACCTGGTCGCCGCCCTGGCGGCGCGCGGCGCGCGCGTCACCGTGCCGACGCGGCGACGCGAGCGCGCCAGGGACCTGATCCTGCTGCCGACGGTGGAGGTGGTCGAATGCGACCCCGGCGACCAGCACGCGCTCGGCGCGCTGGCCGGGGGACGCGATGCCGTGGTGAACCTCGCCGGCGTGCTGCACAGCCGCCGCGGCCGCGTGCGCGGGCCCAACGACTACGGCCCGGATTTCGCCGCGGCGCACGTCGAGCTGCCGCTGGCGCTGGTCCGTGCCTGCCGCGAGGCGGGCGTGCGCCGGCTGCTGCACATGGGCGCGCTGGGTGCCTCGCCCTCGGCGCCCTCGGAGTACCTGCGCTCCAAGGGCGTGGGCGAGCGCGCGGTGCTGGATGCCGGCGACCTCGCCGGCTGCGTGTTCCGGCCTTCGGTGATCTTTGGCCCCGACGACCATTTCCTGAACCTGTTCGCGAGGCTCGCGGGCTTCTCGCCGGTGCTGCCCCTCGCCTGCGCGGAGGCGCGTTTCCAGCCGGTGTACGTCGGCGACGTGGTGGCGGCCTTCCTCGCCGCGCTCGACAGCCGCGAAGCGCGCGGCAGCTACGACCTGGGCGGACCGAAGGAGTACACGCTGCGGGACCTGGTGAAGTATGTCTGCAGCACCACCGGACGCACGCGGCTGGTGCTCGGGCTGCCGGATGCGGCCGCCTGGCTGCAGGCCGTGGTGATGGAGCGGCTGCCGGGCCCGCTCATCACGCGCGACAACCTGCGCTCGATGCAGTTGCCGAACGTGACCGCCAGCCCGCTGCCCTTTGGTCTGGCGCCCACCGCGCTGGAGGCGGCGGCCCCCTCCTGGCTCGCGCCTGCGGGCCCGCGCGAGCGCTATCCCGCGCTGCGCTGGCGCGCGCGGCGCTGAAAGCACCGGCGCAGCCGCCGCGGTGAAGGCCTACGTCGTCGGCGGCGCGGTTCGAGACCAGCTGCTGGGCGAGGCGGTGGTGGACCGCGACTGGGTGGTGGTGGGCGCCACCCCGGAGCAGATGACGGCCGCGGGCTTTCGTCCGGTGGGCAAGGATTTCCCGGTGTTCCTGCACCCGCAGACGCACGAGGAATACGCGCTCGCGCGCACCGAGCGAAAGAGCGGCCACGGCTACAAGGGCTTCGTGGTTTACTGCGCGCCCGAGGTCACGCTGCAGGAGGACCTGTCGCGGCGCGACCTCACCATCAATGCCATGGCGCGCGACGAGGACGGCGTGCTGATCGATCCCTTCGGCGGCGAGCGCGACCTGCGCGCCGGGATCCTGCGCCATGTCAGCGCCGCCTTCGAGGAGGATCCGGTGCGGATCCTGCGCGTGGCGCGATTCTCCGCGCGCTACCCGTTCCGCATCGCCGACGAGACCATGGCCCTGATGCGCCGCATGGTGGAGCTGGGCGAAGTCGAGCACCTCGTGGCCGAGCGCGCCTGGCAGGAACTGGAGCGCGGCCTGTCGGAGCCGCATCCGGACCGCATGTTCCAGGTGCTGGCGGCCTGCGGCGCTGCGGCGCGGCTCATCCCCGAGATCGATCCCGGCCCCGAGGCGCTCGCGGCCCTGCGCCGCGCCGCCGCCGCGCGCTACTCCTCCACGGTGCGCTTGGGCGTGCTCGCCTGGTTTCGCGGCGCCGCGGCCGAGGCCGGCATGCAGGCGCTGTGCGAGCGCGTGCGGGTGCCCAACGACGAGCGCGACCTCGCGCGGCTCGCCTGCCGGCTGCGCGGTCGCATCGAGCTTGCCCAAGAGGCGGATGCCAAGGCATTGCTCGGCATCCTCAAGTCCACCGACGCGCTGCGCCGCGCAGAGCGTTTGCGGCAGCTGCTCGCGGTGGCGCAGGCGGCGGACCCTTCCGAGCGCATGCGGCGCACCGCGCTGCGCCTGGAGCGCGCGCTGGCCGCGGCACTGGGCGTGGACGGGGGTGCCGTGGCGCAGGCCGCGCCCGACCCGTCGCGGATCCCGGGCCTCATCGACGCCGCCCGTGAACGCGCGATAGCTGCCGCGCTCGCCGCGCAGTAGACTGCGCCGCCCCGTTGCCGCAGCGCACGCTGGAGCCCCGATGATCGACCTGTACACCTGGACCACGCCCAACGGCCGCAAGGTCTCCATCATGCTGGAGGAGTGCGGGCTGCCCTACCGCGTGCACCCGGTCGACATCGGCAAGGGCGAGCAGTTCAGGCCCGAGTTCCTCGCCGTCAATCCCAACAACCGCATCCCGGCGATCGTCGATCCCGAGGGCCCGGATGGCAAGCCGCTGCCGCTGTTCGAATCCGGCGCGATCCTGGTCTACCTGTCGGGCAAGGCGGGCGGCCGCTTCCTGCCTGCGACCGACCGCGGCAAGTACATCGCGCTGCAATGGCTCATGTTCCAGATGGGCGGCGTCGGCCCCATGCTCGGCCAGGCGCACTATTTCATGCGCGCGAAGAGGGACCAGGTTCCCTACTACATCGAGCGCTACGGCGCCGAGGCCAAGCGCCTCTACGGGGTGCTGGACAAGCGCCTGCAGCAGGCGGCGTACCTGGCCGAGGAGTACTCCATCGCCGACATCGCCACCTATCCCTGGGTGGCGCGCCACGAATGGCACCGCGTGGACCTGGCGCAGTTCCCGGCGGTGAAGCGCTGGTACGATGCGATCTCGCTCAGGCCCGCGGTGCAGCGCGGCATGGCGGTGCCGCCCGTCGCTTAGTGGAGACGGCCAATGCCCTCATCGGGCGGCGCCTGCTTCACGCCGAGGAGCCGCTGGAGCTGCTCTGGTGCCCGCAGACCGTGGATGCGAATCGCACGCCGCTGCTGTTCGTGCACGGCGCGCACCTGGGCGCCTGGTGCTGGGAGGAGCACTTCCTGCCCTGGTTCGCCGCGCGCGGCTTCCCGGTCTTCGCGCTGTCGCTGCGCGGCCACGGCGCGAGCGGCGGCCGCGAGCGGCTGAACCAATTCGGCCTCGCCGACTACGCGCTCGACCTTGCGGGGGTCGTGGCATCGGTCGGGCGAGCGCCGGTGCTCATCGGCCATTCCATGGGCGGCATGGTGGTGCAGAAGTACCTGGGCACCGCGGCCGAGGGCGATTGCGCGGCGGCGGTGTTTGCCTGCCCGGTGCCCAGCTTCGGCCTGCTGCCCTCCACGATCTCGCTCGCCTGGACCCGGCCGGCGCTGTTCGCCGGCATCCAGCGCATGGCCGCGGGCGGGGCCGCCTCGCCGCAGGTCCTTGCGGATGCCTTGTTCGCCGGGCCGATGGAGCAGGGGCGCCTCGCCGGCATCCATCGCCGCATGCAGCAGGAGTCCCGGCGCGCGCTGATGGACATGTCGGGCTGGGGGCTGCCGCAGCTGTGGACCATGCAGCGCCTGCGCATGCTGTGCCTGGGCGCGCAGAAGGACATCCTGATCCCGGCCTCGAGCGTGCGCGCGAGCGCACGCATGCTGGGCGCGGAGTACCGCGAACTGCCGGGCCTGGGTCACGCGGTGATGCTGGAGACGCGCTGGGAGGCGGCGGCGGGGCCGATCCTGGAGTGGCTGGAGGAAAACGACTTCTAGTGCGGCTTGCGCGCATGCCGCGCGAGGAAGGCGTTGATGTCCTCGATCCGCAATTGCGGCTCGCCCGGGATGGGCCTGGAGCTCACCACGCGGTTCATCCATTCCATGTTCTTCTCCATGCGCGCCACCACCGCCGGCCATTCGCTCGCGGTGTAGCGCGCCGGATCGGGCAGCACGTGGCACTGGTTGCACGCGAGGCGAAAGGCGCCCCCCTCGGCGCGATAGGCTTCCGGCACTTTCCTCGGATCCAGCGGCTTCTGCGCCCGGCGCTGCAGGTAGGCGACGAGCACCCTCGCCTGCTCCGCCGAGGGCGCCTCCACGCCCGCCATCATCTCGGCCATCAGCCGGCCCATGTTGCCCTTGCCCTGCATGCGCAGCACCATGCGCTCGACGATCGCCGGCCACTTCTCGGCGTGGTGCATCGCCGGGTTGGCGAGGTTGTGGCACTGGACGCAGTAGCGCGCGGTGAGCTGCGCGCCGCGCGACCTGGGCTCGGGCAGGTCCGCCGGCTCGAACCCGGGGGGCAGGATGCGCTCCAGCATCGGCCCGTGCGGGCTTGCGGCCCAGCGCCCGCGCGCCTGCTCCATCTCGCCGCCCGGCGCGGCGAACGCGGCGAACGTGGCAAAGGCCGCGAGCAGCAGCGCGAGCAGGCTAGAGCGCATGCGCGCGGTCGCCGCGGGACAAACCGAGCAGCGGTCCTTCCACGCCGCGGCCCAGCGCCAGGAACTTGAACAGCTCGCCCATCTCCGAGGGCGCGAGCAGCTTGTGCACCGCCGAGGCGGCGGGCAGGTAGCGCTTGGTGTCCGCGGGGTCCTTCTGCTGCAGCAGGTCGGTGATGCCGCAGTTGATGAGGAACTGCGCCTGGCTGGCGTAGCCCAGCACCTCCAGCCCGCCGGCGGTGGCGGCGCGCGCGAGCGCGCTGAAGTCCACGTGCGCCGTGATGTCCTGCAGGCCGGGCAGGTAGAACGGGTCGCCGTGCGCGCGGTGGCGGTAATGGCAGGCAAGCGTGCCGACCGAGCGCTGCGGGTGGTAGTACTCGGGCGCCGGGAAGCCGTAGTCGGAGATGAGGATCGCGCCGCGCTCCAGTGCGCGCGCGACGAGGCGGATCCAGGTCGGCGCGATGAGGCTGATCTCGCTTTCGTAGCTGCCCGAGGGCGGAACCTGGATCGCGAGGGCGCGGGCGGCCTCCAGCAGCGCGCCCTCCGCCGGGCGCAGCGACCAGGCGAGCCGGCCCTCGTTGGCGCACACGCCGCGCTCGAAGATGCCGTCGGCGCGCCAGGCCAGCGCGTGCACCGGCATCGCGTCCAGCACTTCGTTGGCGAGCATCACGCCGCGAAAGCGCTGCGGCATGCGCTCGAGCCACTGCACGCCCGGGCCCAGGCGCCGGCGCTGGCGCTCGCGCAGCTCGGCGCTCGTCTCCAGGATGAAGTAGGGGCACCGCAGCTCCCCCAGCAGCTGTTCGGCGAGCGCCCCGCTGCCGGCGCCGAACTCCAGCACCGCCTCGCCCGGCTGCAGGAGCTGCGCCACCTGGCGCGCCAGCGCGCGCCCGAACAGCGGCGAGAGTTCCGGCGCGGTGACGAAGTCCCCGCCGGCGCCGAACTTGCGCGCGCCGGCGGCGTAGTAGCCCAGGCCCGGCTCGTGCAGGACGAGCTCCATGTAGCGCGCGAACGAAATCCAGTTTGCCTTCGCCGCCAGCTCCGCGGCGAGCCGCTCCAGCAGCCTGCGGCTGGCGGCGAGCGCCGCATCCTCCGGGAGCGCAACTGCCCGGGCCGTCGTGTCGGAGGCCTTCATGCGGGGGAATTTACCCTAGAATTCGGCGCTTACGATGAATCCGGATCTCCAGGGCAAGGCTGCGCTGGTCACCGGCGCCGCGCGCCGGGTCGGCGCTGAGATCGCGCGCCGGCTGCACGCGGCCGGCGCGGACGTGGTGATCCACTACCGGGGATCGGGGGCCGACGCGGCCAAGCTGGAGGAGGAACTGAGCGCGCTGCGGCCTCGCAGCGCGCACCGGGTGAAGGCCGACCTGCTGGCGCCGATCGCGCCGCGCGCGCTGGTGGAGGCAGCGCTGGCGCAGTTCGGGCGCCTGGACATCCTGGTGAACAATGCCTCCGCCTTCTATCCCACGCCGGTGGGCGGCATCGAGGCGACGCACTGGGAGGAGCTGATCGGCTCCAACCTGCGCGCGCCGCTGTTCCTCGCGCAGGAGGCCGCGCCGCACCTGGCGAAGCAGGCAGGTTGCATCGTGAACATCGTGGACATCCACGCCGAGCGCCCGCTCAAGGGTTACACGGTGTATTCGGTCGCGAAGGCGGGCCTTGCCGGGCTGACGCGCTCGCTCGCGCTGGAACTGGCGCCTTCGGTGCGCGTCAACGCGGTCGCCCCCGGCGCCATTGCCTGGCCCGAGGACGGGCAGTTCGAGCCGGCCGAGCGCGCGCGCATCGTCGCCACCACGCCGCTGGCGCGCGTCGGCGAGCCCGAGGCGATCGCCCGGGCGGTACACTTCCTCGCCACCGCCCCTTTCGTCACCGGCCAGGTGCTGGCAGTCGACGGCGGCCGTTCGGTTTTCCTCTAGGAGAGACCATGGCCTGGACCCGGCGCTATGCGGTCTGGACCGGCATCGGCTGCATCGGGCTCATGGTCGCCGGCATCGCCGGCCCGAAGGCGGTGTCGCCGCGGTGAGCCTGCCATGACCGATAGCCGCAAGGACCGCTACGAGCGCAACAAGCTCGCCAAGCGCCTGCGCCGCCAGGTGGGCGAGGCCATCGCCGATTTCGGCCTGATCGAGGCGGGCGACCGGGTGATGGTGTGCCTCTCGGGGGGCAAGGACAGCTACGGCATGCTGGAGATCCTGCTGGCGCTGAAGGAGAAGGCGCCGGTGGATTTCGAGCTGGTCGCGGTGAACCTGGACCAGAAGCAGCCCGGGTTCCCGGAGCGCGTGCTGCCGCAGTACCTGGAAGCGCGCGGCGTGCCGTTCCGCATCGTCGAGCAGGACACCTATTCGGTCGTGAAGCGCCTGGTGCCCGAGGGCAAGACGATGTGCAGCCTGTGCTCGCGCCTGCGCCGCGGCGTGCTCTACCGCGTCGCCGGGGAGCTGGGCGCGACCAAGATCGCGCTGGGGCATCACCGCGACGATGTGCTGGCGACCTTCTTCCTGAATCTCTTCCATGCCGGGACGCTGCAGGCGATGCCGGCCAAGCTGGTGTCGGACGACGGCCGGCAGGTGGTGATCCGGCCGCTGGTGTACGTCGCCGAGAACGACCTCGCCGCCTTCGCCGAGCAGAAGGCCTTTCCCATCATTCCCTGCACCCTGTGCGGCTCGCAGCAGAACCTGCAGCGCAAGGTGGTCGGGCGGATGCTGCAGGAGTGGGCGCGCACCGAACCGGGGCGCATCCAGTCCATCCTGCGCGCGCTCACGGATGTGCGGCCCTCGCACCTGCTGGACCGGAAGCTGTTTGACTTCGCCGGGCTGAGGGCGGGTGTGAACAATACCGAAGAGCCGGTCCGGGTGGTCGGGTTCACGGAACTCGGCCAGCCGTTGTTTGCCGAATAGCGACGGCGCGCGCCCGCAAAGCGGTTCTCGCCTTTTCCGCCCTCGCCATCGTCCCCGCCCTGGTGGTGGGCCGCGCCGAGGCCGCTCTGGCTGCGCTTGCGCAGTCGCTCACAGGCCGCTAGCGACGAGCTTTCGTCAAGCCGCAGCCGGCTGCGCCGCCGGCCGCGCCTCGCGGATCGGCAGGTTGACCAGCGCGGCCGCGGCCGCGAGCGCCATGTCGGCGTACCACAGCCAGGCGTAGCTCCCGGAGGCCTCGATGGCGAGGCCGCCCAGCCACGCGCCGAGGAACCCGCCCAACTGGTGCGACAGCAGCGTCATGCCGAACAGGGTCCCCAGGAACCGCACGCCGAACAGTTTTCCCACGATGGCCGCCGTGGGCGGCACGGTCGCGAGCCAGGTCAGGCCCAGGCCCGCGGCGAACAGGTAGAACGTGAGCGCGGTCTTGGGCGCCACCAGGTAGGCGGCGATCAGCGCGGCGCGTGAGCCGTACATCCAGGCGAGGAGGTACTTGCTGCGGTACTTCGCGGTGGCGAAGCCCGCCGCGAGGCTGCCCACGATGTTAGCCAGCCCGATGATCGCGAGCGACCAGCTGGCCACCGTCGGTGGCAGCCCGCACAGGTCCACTTCCTGCGGCAGGTGCGTCACCAGGAACGCGATGTGAAAGCCGCAGGTGAAGAAGCCCAGGTTCAGCAGCTGGTAGCTGCGGTCGCCGAAGGCCTGGCCGAGCGCGCGCCAGGGCGAGGCGCCCTCGGCCGGGTGCGCCGGGGCGGCGGTGCGCTTGCCCGCGACGGTGCGCACCAGCGGCAGCGCAGCGAGGGTGGCGGCGGCAAGAGCCCAGAGCGCGGCCATCCAGCCCATGGCCTGGATCAGCGCCTGCGCGATGGGGGCGAACACGAACTGGCCGAAGGAGCCCCCGGCGTTGATGATGCCCGAGGCCTTGGCGCGCGCTTCCGGCGGCAGGCGCTGCGCCGCGGCGCCGATCAGCACCGAGAAGCTGCCGGCGCCCGAGCCGATCGAGGCGAGCAGGCCGAGCGCGACGGTCAGGCCCAGGCCCGAATCCATCAAGGGGGTGAGCGCGATGCCGGCGGCGAGCAGGACGATCCCGCCCGCCAGCACCGGCGCCGGGCCGTGCCGGTCGGCGAGCGCGCCGGCGACGGGCTGGATCGCGCCCCAGGTGAATTGCCCGATGGCGAGGGCGAGGCTGATGGTCGCGATGCCCAGGCCGGTCGAGGAATTCAGCGGCGAGACGAACAGGCCGAAGGACTGGCGCACGCCCATGGTCACCATCAGCAGGGCGGCGGCGGCCAGGGTGACGGCCAGGGCGGCGCGGGCGGGGGTGGCCATGGCGCATGATAGCCCAAGGACGGTCTTGTCAAACTAAATTTGACAAACTAGAATTCCCGCCATGCCCGACACCAGCTGCGCCGCGCGCCTCGTGGACCTCTTCGGCTCCCAGGCCGAGGTCGCGCGCGCCTTCCAGCTGGACCGCGCCGTGGTGCACAACTGGGTGAAGACCGGCTACGTTCCGGCCCGCTGGGCGGGCGAGGTCGAGCGCCTCACCCAGGGCCGCATCAGCGCCGTGGACATCGTCATCGAAGCCAGTGCCAAGAACCCGGTGCGCGTGAAGTCGCGCCCCGAGCACGCCCCTTTCGGAATGTCGGAGAACGATCCCGTGACGCAATTCGCCCCCGCCAAGCGCATCCAGTCCTTCCACCCGCCGCAGAGGACGCTCATGGGTCCCGGCCCCACCGAGATCCACCCGCGCGTGCTCACCACCATGAGCCAGCCGGCGATCGGGTACCTGGACCCGGTGTTCGTCGAGATGATGGAGGAGCTGAAGTCGCTGCTGTGCTACGCCTACCAGACCAGGAACGCGCTCACCTTCCCCATCTCGGGCTCCGGCTCGGTGGGCATGGAGTTCTGCTTCGTCAACATGGTGGCCCCCGGCGACAAGGTGATGGTGTGCCAGAACGGGGTCTTCGGCGGCCGCATGCTGGAGAACGTGATCCGCTGCGGCGGCGTCCCGGTGCTGGTCGAGGACAAGTGGGGCGAGCCGGTGGACCCGCAGAAGGTGGAGGACGCGCTGAAGAAGCACAAGGACGTGAAGGTGGTCGCCTTCGTGCACGCCGAGACCTCCACCGGCTGCCAGTCGGACGCGAAGCAGCTGACGCAGATCGCGCACAAGCACGGCGCCCTGGTGATCGTGGACGCGGTGACCTCCCTTGCCGGCACCCCGGTCAAGGTGGACGAGTGGGAGATCGACGCCATCTACTCCGCCAGCCAGAAGTGCCTGTCGTGCACCCCCGGCCTGTCGCCGGTGTCGTTCTCCGAGCGCGTGGTGGAGCAGGTCAGGAAGAGGAAGGACAAGATCCACAGCTGGTTCATGGACATGAACCTGCTGCTGGGCTACTGGAACGCCGGCACCCGCACCTACCACCACACCGCGCCGACCAATTCGCTGTTTGCCCTGCACGAGGCGCTGCTGCTCATCCGCGAGGAACGGCTGGAGAACGCCTGGGCGCGCGCCACGCGGCACCATCTCGCGTTGAAGGCGGGCCTGGAGGCGATGGGAATGAAGCTGCTGGTCGAGGAGAAGTACCAGCTGCCGCAGATGAACGCGGTGCAGTGCCCCGGGGGCGTGAATGAAGCCGAGGTGCGCAAGCGCCTGCTGAACGAGTTCAGCATCGAGATCGGCGCCGGCCTGGGGCCCCTGGCCGGCAAGATCTGGCGCATCGGCCTGATGGGCTACTCCTGCCGCCCGGACAACGTCATGCTGTGCCTGTCGGCCCTCGGTTCGGTGCTGGACGACATGGGCTATGACGTGCACGTCGGCGATGCGGAAGCGGCGGCGCACGGCGCCTATGCGCAGATGCATGCGAAGGACGCGCAGCGCAAGAAAAAAGCGGCCTGAGTGTTCGCGGAGCGTGGGCACGCCCACCCACGCTCTGTCCGGCGCGCTCCGGTGGACTGGGCCCGGGCGAGCTCAGGCGCGCGAGGACAGGCCCAGCCGCTGCCAGATCTCGCCGGCGAGCGCGGCCTGGTTGAGGGTGTAGAAGTGCAGGCCGGGGGCGCCGGCGGCGAGCAGCTTGTCGCACAGCGCGGTGACCACGTCCAGGCCGAAGGCGCGGATCGAGTCGCTGTCGTCCAGGTACCCCTCGAGCTTGAGCCGCATCCAGCGCGGGATCTCCGCGCCGCAGGCATCCGAGAACCGCGCCAGCTGCGAGAAATTGCCGATCGGCATGATCCCCGGGACGATCGGGATGCCGATGCCGGCCCGGGCGCAGTCCTCGACGAAGCGGAAGTAGGCCTCGGCATTGTAGAAGTACTGCGTGATGGCGCCGTTGGCGCCCGCCTCGACCTTGCGCTTGAAGTTCGCCACCTCGTCGGGCGCCCGGGGCGTCTGCGGGTGGTACTCCGGGTAGCAGCCGACCTCGATGTGGAACCAGTCGCCCGTGGTCTCGCGGATGAAGGCGACCAGTTCGTTGGCATGGCGCAGCTCGCCCGCCATCGCCACGCCCGAGGGCAGGTCGCCGCGCAGCGCGACGATGTGCCGGATGCCGCTTGCCTTGTACTGGCCGAGGATGGCGGCGATGTCCTGCTTCGTCGAGGCGACGCAGGACAGGTGCGGCGCCGCCTCGAACCCGGCGCGGCGGATCTCGAGCACGGTCTCCAGCGTGCCCGCCTGCGTCGAGCCGCCGGCGCCGAAGGTGACCGAGAAGAACCTGGGCTGCAGCCGCCCCAGCTGCTCCCAGGTGTCGCGCAGCCTGTGCTTGCCCGCCGCGGTGCGCGGCGGGAAGAACTCGAAGCTGAAGGTGCGGCCGCTCATCGCCCGCGTCAGTAGCGGTACTGGTCCGGCTTGTAGGGGCCGGCCTTGGGCACCCCGATGTACTTCGCCTGTTCATCGGAGAGCTCGGTCAGCTGGGCATTCAACTTCTGCAGCTGCAGCCGCGCCACCTTCTCGTCCAGCTGCTTGGGCAGGGTGTAGACGCCGACCGGGTACCTGGCGGCGTTGGTGAACAGCTCGATCTGGGCGATGGTCTGGTTGGCGAACGAGGAGCTCATGACGTAGCTCGGGTGCCCGGTGCCGCAGCCCAGGTTCACCAGGCGCCCCTTCGCCAGCAGGATGATCCTCTTTTCCCCCCCCTTGCCGTCGGCGAAGATGACATGGTCCACCTGCGGCTTGATCTCTTCCCATTTGTAGCGGGACAGGGCCGAGACCTCGATCTCGTTGTCGAAGTGGCCGATGTTGCACACGATGGCCTGGTCCTTCATCTTCTTCATGTGTTCGTGGGTGATGACGTGGTAGTTGCCGGTCGCGGTGACGAAGATGTCGGCCTTGTCCGCCGCCCAGTCCATGGTCACCACGCGGTAGCCTTCCATCGCCGCCTGCAGGGCGCAGATCGGGTCGATCTCGGTCACCCAGACCTGCGCCGACAGCGCGCGCAGCGCCTGCGCCGAGCCCTTGCCGACGTCGCCGTAGCCGGCCACCACCGCCACCTTGCCCGCCACCATGACGTCGGTGGCCCGCTTGATGCCGTCCACCAGCGACTCGCGGCAGCCGTAGAGGTTGTCGAACTTGGACTTGGTCACCGAGTCGTTGACGTTGATGGCCGGGAAGAGCAGCTCCTGCTTCTTCGCCATCTCGTAGAGGCGGTGCACGCCGGTGGTGGTCTCCTCGGTCACGCCCTTGATGTCCTTGGCCATGCGCGAGTACCAGGTCCGGTCCTTGGCGAGCTTCGCCTGGATGGCCTTGAAGAGGCTGGTCTCCTCTTCGCTGCCGGGCTTGGCGATGACGGACGGGTCCTTCTGCGCCTTCTTGCCCAGGTGCATGAGCAGCGTCGCATCGCCGCCGTCGTCGAGGATCATGTTCGGGCCCCGCGTTTGCCCCTCGTGGCCAAACTCGAAGATCCGGTGCGTGTAGTCCCAGTACTCGTCCAGCGACTCGCCCTTGACCGCGAACACCGGCGTCCCGCCCGCCGCGATCGCCGCCGCGGCGTGGTCCTGGGTGGAGAAGATGTTGCAGCTCGCCCAGCGCACCTCCGCCCCCAGCGCCTTCAGCGTCTCGATGAGCACGGCGGTCTGGATGGTCATGTGCAGGCTGCCGGTGACGCGGGCGCCCTTCAGGGGCTGCGCCTGGGCGTATTCCTTGCGGATCATCATCAGCGCCGGCATCTCGGACTCCGCAATGGCGATTTCCTTGCGGCCCCAGTCGGCGAGGGCGAGGTCGGCCACCTTGTAGTCGGTGAACTTCGGGTTGGGTGCGTTCATGGCAGGGCTCTCCATAGTGGTTTCGCGGGGCCCCAAAACGAAGCGCCCGCATCGTTTCCAATGCGAGCGCCGTTGATTATTTGCTGAGCCTGATCCCCCGGTTACCTGGAGAACGCAACGCTCCTCAGCAGGGCGGATTATAGCGCAGGCGTTCGAAAACAGGGAGGGGGCGGGATTTGCAGCCGGGCCGGGATCGCGTACCACGACTACGCCATCAGCCCCGAGCTATTCCACTGGCAGACGCAGAACAACGTGGGCCCGGACACACCGGTGGGACGGCGCTACATGGAAAGCCCGCAGAACGGCTG
>Ga0194131_10000430_pt1 | contig 70859 bp, 52 predicted proteins | sample TA2KigO120mmetaG_FD_148631 | JGI IMG/M metagenome (GOLD analysis project Ga0194131, IMG submission 148631) | Freshwater microbial communities from Lake Tanganyika, Tanzania - TA2015053 Kigoma Offshore 120m | ecosystem: Environmental > Aquatic > Freshwater > Lake | place: Tanzania: Lake... | reverse complement strand
GCATCCCCGCCAGCACGATCCGCAGCTTGTCCGCCGAGCTCCACTTCCGACGCCGGTCCTGGTTCATGCTTCTCTCCTTCTGAGGGTTTTGGTTTTTCCTACCCGTGGAGAGAACCATCGCCTACCTTAGCCGATGTGCCAGTTGGGATGAAACACTACACTTCTGTCTGGTACCTGGTTGTCGGCCTCGCCATCTTTTTTCCACTGGGCTGGCGCATCCTTTCCTTTGAGCAGCCTGTGGGGGTGGCCCCGGAGGCGGATGCGGTCGCCAGGGGAAAGACGCTGTTCACCCACGAGTGGACCGACAATGATCCTCTGACGAAGGGTGACGGCCTGGGACCGGTCTACAACGCCACCTCTTGCGCAGCGTGCCATCGGTCACCGGCGCTGGGCGGCGCCGGCGGACTGGAGCATAACGTCACCAACTTCGTGGCTGGACGCGGCGGCTTGCCGACCATCCGCCAGGGTGTGTTGCACGCGCTGGCCACGCGGCCGGAATTCGAGGAGACACTCTCCCAGGTGCATTCGGCCATGCCGCCAATCTCGCGCGTGCCCTTGAAATCTCTCTTGCAAGGCCAGGGCGGCAACAACGAATCCTTGAACATTCCCCCTGGCGTGCTCCTCTCGCAGCGCAACACGCCGGCGCTGTTCGGCGCCCGTCAGATTGACGAGATTCCGGACCGCGTCATCATTGGACAGGAACGACTGGCGCGGACCCGTTGGGGCATGATCGGCAGCGGAACCGAGACCTCCCCGGTTGGGCGGTCGCTTCGGCTGGCCGGCGGACGGGTGGGCCGTTTCGGGTGGAAGGCGCAGAGCGCCAGCCTGCTCGAGTTTGTACAGGCCGCCTGCGCCAATGAGCTGGGACTGAGCAATCCAGGCAACCCGCAACCAGCGCCCTTGAGCAAGCCGAGCTACCAGCAGGTCGGCCTCGATCTTACGCTCGAACAATGCAGGGACATGCGTGATTTCGTGGCCGCGCTGCCCCGGCCCGTGCAGCAACTGCCCCAGACCGTGCACGCGCAGACCAACGTCATGCACGGACAGCGGCTGTTCAACCAGATTGGCTGTGCCGATTGCCACGTGCCCAACATGGGCGAAGTGACAGGCATTTATAGCGACCTGCTGCTGCACCGCATGGGCCGCGACCTTACAGGCGTGGGTGCGTACTATGGATCGCCCGTGGAAACCGCGCCGTCGTCGGGCGACGGGCCGCTACCGGACGAATGGCGAACTCCGCCGCTCTGGGGCGTGGCCGAGTCCGCTCCCTACCTGCACGACGGCCGGGCCGCCACGCTCAAAGACGCCATCATCATGCACGGCGGCCAGGGCCAGGCCTCCGTCCGGCGCTTTTCACTGCTCACCGTGCCGAACCAGCAAGCGATCATCCGCTTCCTGGAATCGCTGCGGGCGCCAAGCGAATGACAATAACCTGACGCCGATTCGTGCAAAGATTCGTCCAGATATTCGTCCAGAGAGAGACATATACCCCTCGGCAAATCATACACAGTATAACCGAGGACCCCGGTGCCGCGCCGGGGTCCTCTTGTGCGCGTACCGATTCTTGGGAAGTGTGTTTCCTGGCATTGATGGTGCGGATTGGCGCCGATGCGAGTCAGGGCGTCAGCCAGTCTTCGAGCCGCAAACCAGGAATGTATTGAAAGTCCGCGGTATTGTTCGTCACAAGAGTCAAATTGTGGAAGATTGCCACGGCACCGATCATCAAGTCTAGCCGGCTTACTGAGATTCCCTTCTGGAGCAACTTGCCTCGGAGTTTTCCAGATTCCTTGCAGCAATCCGCGTCAAAATCAAGGATTGTGACATCCGGCAACAGATCATTCTCAATTCGTTGAATTACCGGATCAGGGTTTCTTCCGATGGAACGCCCAGGCATACAACTCGCCCAGGACAATGGTTGGAATGAACGAACCACCTGAGTGCTGCGCGAAGCGATGCATCAACCCAGCCGGGCGTTTCAAGTGCGCCGAGCAGATGTTGGTGTCCAACAGAAAACTCATTCCGCAAGGTCCTGTCGGGTGTCCAGTTTCCGTTCCTGCGAGATTTGTTCCAGAATCTGGTCATCCTCGACAGTCCACTCATCGGCCATGGCGCCGGCGCAGCGCTGTAATCCTTCACCCCAGTTTTTTTTCAATGGGATGACGCGCAGATGGACTTCAGCATCCTGTCCGTCGGGAAGTCCAGGATTCCGATTCAGTTCAACCGTATGGCCGTGAATCTTGCCCTGCAGTGCGTCCACCGTGGTCCTCCTTTCTTGTGCCCAATTGGGTCAAGAGCCACCTATGACAAGGGCAGTTGGCAAAATGGAGTGTGCGCGGATCAACATCGTCCTTCCCAAGAGTGTACTCGGGACAACAACACCGCTTGGCCAAATCCTCGGGCAAGTGAGCATGCAGGCTAACAGCTTCTTGAAACTGTTTCGCTGTCACGCGAGACATTTTCTTGGCTCCGTACTGCCTTTGGAATGCGGGTGAGTTGCTTACACCTGCTCCGCCATCACCTCGAGTTGCACGAGGCTGCGTTGCTGCTCCTTCTCCAGGAACTCGCGGCCCGGCTTCTTGACGTTGACATGATCCCAGGGCAGGCGTTCCGTCATGGGCCGGAGGCGTTGCGAGTACCAGGTGGTGTCGATGCCCAGGTCGGCAAAGGTCTGCCACCAGATCTCCGGTTGAAAGCACTCGCGCCAGCCGTCGAGCCGGCAGCCGCGCTTCCAGGCTTCCAGCAGCGCCGGCGCGATGCGGCGGTCGCCCCTGGTCAGGACGCCTTCCAGCAGACTGCACTCGATGTCGTGCTGTTTGATGCGCACGGCACGGTTGCGGCAGCGCTGCCGCAGGTAGCGGCCGGCCTCTTGCAGGTACTCGCGCGTCTGCATGCCATTCCATTGATAGGGCGTATGCGGCTTGGGAACGAAATTGGACACCGAGGCGGTGACCTCGGCGTACCGGCCACGAACTTCCTTGCCGATCTTCGAGATATGCTCCGCCATGTCCACGATGCCGTCGAGGTCAGCGGTCCGTTCGCCCGGCAGGCCGATGAGAAAGTAAAGCTTCACCTTCTGCCAGCCATTCTGGAAGGCGACACGGCAGCCCTCGTAGAGGTCGTCGTTCTTGATCTTCTTGCGGATCTGCTCGCGCATGTCGTCGCGCGCCACCTCGGGGGCCAGCGTCAGCCCCGCCTTGCGCACGCCCTTCATCAACCGCGGCAGCGACCGCAGCTGCTGGTTGACACGCAGGCTCGGCAGCGAGATGCTCACACCCAGCGGCGTGAACACTTCTTGCATGCGCAGGACCAGCTTCTCGAAATCCGGATAGTCGCTGGTGCTGAGGCTCAGCAGGCTGATCTCGCTGTGCCCGGTGTTGCGATAGCTCTCCAGGGCCGCCTGCACGATGGTCTCGACCGAGCGCACGCGCAACGGCCTCTTGATGACGGTCGATTGACAGAACCGGCATTGCCACGGGCAGCCACGCATGATCTCGATGGCGATCCGGTCGTGCGGCGTCTGCACGAACGACACGACCGGCTTAGTCGGCAGCGGGATGTCGTCGAAATCCTGCTGGATGGTGCAGGCGACGATCTCGCGCGGCACATCGCCGCGCGTGCGGTTCAGGGCCGCGACGGTGCCATCGGCGTGGTACTCCGGTTCATAAAACTGCGGCGCGTAAGCCCAGGTCGTGCTGCCGACCAGTTCGGCGATGAGGTCGGCCCGCGAACCGCGACCGGCTTCCTTCAGGCTCATCCATTTTTCCATGAGCCAGGGCAAGCTTTCCTCGCCGTCGCCGATGACAAAGACATCCACGAACGGCGCGAGGACTTCCGGGTTCTGCGCCCCGGGCCCGCCGCAAACAACCAGCGGATGCGCCAGCGTCCGGTCCGCGCTATGAAGGGGAATGCCGCCGAGATCCAGCATCGTCAGCAAGTTGGTGTAGCAGACCTCGTATTGCAGGCTGAAGCCGACAAGGTCGAAGTCGCACAGCGGCGTGAACGTTTCCAGGCTATAGAGCGGCAAGCACGCGTCGCGCAGCTCCTTCTCGAAGTCGATCCACGGCGTGAAGGCCCGCTCGCAAGCCCACTGTGGATCGTTGTTCATGAGCGTGTACAGCACCTGCAAGCCATGATGGCTCATGCCAAGGCCATAGGTGTCCGGAAATGCCAGACACAGCTTGCCGCGCACCGTGCGATGGTCCTTGACGACGCTGTTCAGCTCGCCGCCCAGGTACTGGGCCGGCATCTGCACCCGGGGCAGGAGTCGGGTGATGGCGGATTTGAGGGATGAGTTGTGCATGGGAGTATTATGCCAGATCGACCCAAAGTCTGACAGGCGTAGTTTCAGCTCACTCGGCGTTTTCGCGCGGTTCGGAGCGCGCGGAACCGCCGAGCGCACTGCAACCACGCTGGTCTGCGTCAATTCCCGAAGCTCTTGTCGCGCACCGCGCGAAACTCATCTCCAGGCAGCCAGGTCGGCAGTGCCTTGGCATTGGCCGATGCGCGGGCAATGTCCAGCGCGAACTGGATGAGGACCGGGTAGCCGGAGAAATCCCAGTCATCGCGATATTCATCCTGCGGTGTGTGGTAGAACCTGGCGATGTATTCCTCGGCGGCCTTGCGAGCGAAGCCGGCCGGCTTGCCCTTCACCTTTTCGCCGGGGTAGATCGAGAAGGCGGGAACGCCGGCGCGGGCCAGTGCAAAGTGATCGGACCGGAAGTAGAAACCAAGGTGGGCCATCTTGTCCGGCTCGGTTTCGAGCTTGTTCTTCTTCGCCATCTCCTGCACCAGCGGCCAGGCCGTGGTCCGCTCGGCGCCGCTGACGATGACCGATTCCGGCACACCCAGAGGCGGCACCGTGTCGAAGTTCAGGTTGATGGCCGTCTTGCCCAGCGGAATCGCCGGATGCTGGGCGTAGTGAATGGCGCCGAGCAGGCCGTTCTCCTCGGCGGTCGGCGCCAAGAACACGGCCGAGCGCCTGGGCCGCGGTTGCTGCTCGGTCCAGCACTTGGCCAGTTCGAGCAGGATGGCGCAGCCGCTGGCATTGTCGAGAGCGCCATTGTAGATGTTGTCGGTGCCGACGGCGGACTTGCCCACGCCAAGGTGGTCCCAGTGAGCCGTGAACATGACTGCCTCCGCCTTCAGGTCCGGATCACTTCCCTCGGCGATGCCGATGACGTTCTTCGTCTGAATCTTCTTGACGGTTGTTGGGATATGCACCCTAAGCCTAACGCCGAGGGGGACTGCCTTGAAGCCGCGCTGATCGGACATCTTCAGAGCCTTCTCGACGGTCAATCCTGCGAATGACAGCAGCTTGTCACCGGCGCCTTGTGACAGCCAGCCGGCGAAGGCCAGCGCCGGCGCGTTGCCGACACGTCGCAGTTGCACGCCATCGAGCCGGCGCACAACGGAGTATGGATACCCGGCCGTCTCGTTGGTGTGGATGATGAAGACGGCCCTGGCGCCGCGGCGCGTCGCCTCCTCGTACTTGTACGTCCATCTTCCATAGTAGGTGAGCGCCTTGCCACCGAAGAACTTGGGATCGTCCGACGGCGGCTCATTGGTGAACACGACGACGATCTTGTCCTTCACGTTCATGCCCTTGTAGTCATCCCAGTCGAACTCCGGGGCCGTGATACCGTGGCCGCAGAAGATCGCCTCCGCCTCGAAGTCCTCCGGCTGCTGCGTGAGCGCAGTGCCGGCAAACTCGTCTCCCAGCTTGAACGCGACCGACTCCTCTCCCTTGATGGCGGCCAGCCTCGCCTTCGGTCCGGTGGTCACCTTCACGAGCGGCACGGACTGGAAGAACGTGCCGCGGTCGCCGGCCGGCTTGAGGCCGACCTTCTCGAAACGCCTGGCGATGAACTCGATGGCCAGTTCCTCGCCGCGCGTACCGACGCCGCGGCCCTCGAGCCGATCGCTGGCGAGATACTTGAGGTCGGCGCGGATGGAATCGATCTGCTTGGTGGCGCGTGACGCCGTCTGGGCCGGTGTCTGCCACAACTCTCCCATGCTGACTGCGATCAAGAATGCCAGAAGCGTGAATCTCATTGCCTGTGTCCCGTGGCGTCTAGCTGAAGCGCAACAAATGTGCCGGGGCCAATTTGCGACGGCGCGCCTTGATTTATGCTACGAAAAGAAACTCGATGCGGTTGCTTCGGCTGTCGGTACGCTCGTCTGGGTCGCGCCAGATTCGCAGATTGCGCGGGCACGAGGGGGTGTGTTCTCAGCCGTTGTCCCGTTCAAGGTCAAACCGGTGCCGCTCGCGATTTCCAGCGCCGATTGACGGCTACCGCCAATTGCGTAAAATTCAGCCAATCAGGGGCCGTAGCTCAACTGGGAGAGCGCAGCGTTCGCAATGCTGAGGTTAGGGGTTCGATCCCCCTCGGCTCCACTGACAGCCTGTTGTCACTGAACCCTGGAAATGTTGCGATTTTCGCAAGATTTGTGGGGTTTTTGCGTAGCATAGTTCTCATGGACTGCAGAAAAACCGTACTGATTGGCTGTGTCGGCGGCGGAGTGCTTGCCGCTTGCTGGATCATCGTGGCCGAATCGTCACCAGCCGGCGAAGAGCAAGTCCAGCCCACTGTACAGCAACTGGAGATGGTTTCGTTTCGGCGCGTGCCGGGTGACGCCGCGAAGGGGGCCGTGCTCGACAAGGGTGACCCGGCCAGCTGGTACAGCGGGAGCGTGGGGGCGCCGACGATTCACTTCGATGGAAAAGTCTATCGCATGTGGTTCGTGGGAGATGAACCAACGAAAGATCTCGGCGTCCCATATGGCATCTATCAGCGAATCGGGCTGGCGATCAGCACGGACGGCCGCCGCTGGAAAGTCGGCAACGGCGGCAAGCCAGTGCTCGATCTGGGGCCAAGGGGCAGCGCCGATGCCAAGGGATTGTGCCATCCGTACGTCTTGAAAGTGGCTGACAGGTACTGGATGTGGTACGGCGCCATCGATGGCACCCAGGCTCGCGACCTGGGACTCGATCCCGCACACGTCCGCGTGGAACGCATCTGTTTCGCAACCAGTACCGACGGAGTTCACTGGCAGCGCCAGAACCGCGGAAAGCCCGTGCTGGACATCGGACCCAAAGGAACCATCGATAGCATCCAGGCAACCGGGATGCATGTGCTCAAGATCAAGGACCAGTTCATCATGTGGTACGGCGCCTACAACGGACGGCACACCATTGGAATTGCATCCAGTCCCGACGGCATCCGCTGGCAGCGGCTAAACAATGGCAAGCCTCTCGCGGGACTCGTCGGGGGGCAGCAAGGGCAATGCGGCGTGTCGGTGTATCACGACGGCCGCCGCTACCTGATGCTTTACGGCGCGGACAAGGGAGGCGCATGGAATACGTATGCAGCAGTCAGCGACGACGGGCTGAACTTTAAGAAGCTACGCGGCGATCGCAGCGTCCTCGGACCGACGCCGGCCTTGCACTTCGACTCGGCAGGCATCGGCCGGAATCACTGCGTGCATCCCACTCAGTTTTTGGTTTCGGACAGGAAAGTGCGGGTTTGGTATGTGGGTGAAGACGGCTCGCCACCCCACGGCCAGCGCATCGGTCTCATGGAAGCCGTCCTCCCTTGATTCGGCTATTACTGCGCGTTCTGACGAAGTCAGAACGCGCTTCAGGCCAGGTTCGACGATCTGTTATTCCCGCTGTGGCAGTGCTTGCTTTCGACTTTTAAGTGCAAGCGGCGGGCTATGGCAGCGTCCGTTCACGATTGATCAGGTCGATCAGCATTCGCAGCCGACCCATGCTCTTGCGGTCAAAGCGGAAGCGCAAGCGCGGCAGCAGGGCCAGGTGCGCGTCCATGGCTTCCGCCGGCAGCGCCCCCGTTTGCTCGAATGTTCCACCACGGACGATGTCGGCGAACTCCTGGCGAATCCGCTCCATGAGCGGCTCCGACAACGGTTGCTGCAAGCGCAGCACCAGGTCGCGCTTCACGTAACGCATGCTGTGAAACACGCGGTAGAAGTCGAGCACCTCGCGAACCGCCTCGTCCACCGAGTCGGTGACCTTGAACAGTGCCAGATCTTCCGGCGAGATCAGGGCACGCTTGAGCATGACGTCGCGGATGTAGTCGAGCCAGCGGTGCCAGTAGTCGCCACCCGGCTCATCCACCATGACGATGGGAAAGATGTGGCTCTTGCCGGTCTGCACCAGGGTCAGCGCCTCGAAGCACTCGTCCTGTGTGCCGAAGCCGCCTGGAAACAGGGCGATGGCGTCTGATTCCTTGACGAACAACAGCTTGCGCGTGAAGAAGTACTTGAGGTGCATGAGCTTGGCGTCGCCGGCGATGACCGGATTGGCCTCCTGCTCGAATGGCAGCAGGATGTTGACGCCGATACTGTTGGCGCGGCCGGCGCCGATGTGCCCGGCCTCCATGATGCCCTGGGCTGCGCCGGTGATGACCAGATATCCGGCCCGCGCCAGGCGCTTGCCGAAATCGACGGCCTGCTTGCACGCCGGATGGTCCAGCGGCAAACGCGCCGACCCGAAGATCGTCACCTTTCGCTGCCGGCGGAACGGCGCAAACACCTTGAATGAATAACGTAACTCCTTGAGCGCGGTGGTGAGCAACTTCACGTCGCCGCGGTTAGCCCCGTCGCGCGCCAGCTTGTCCGCCGTCTCCTTGATCTGGGTGATCAACTCCTGGATGCTGGATTGCTTGATCTCGCCTTCCGGGGGCACATCGGGATCGATTATGTGATTGAACGAAGTGATGGAACTGTCCATGATTCCCTCTGCAGACGATGTTGCCCACGCTCACCTGCGTCAAGCTTAACGGAAAAACCGGGGCCGGCCAAGCCCGCCCGCCCGTGCGATGCCGAGCACCAATAGAATGGTCGCAATGCGTCCTGGACGTTGGCCTGGGGATCGTGGGGGCGGCCATCGAGCCGTTGCTGACACAATGAATGCTCTTCTCGATCGCTTCTGCCGTTACGTTCGCATCGACACGCAAGCCGATGAGGCATCCGGTACGTATCCAAGCTCGCCAGGGCAGCTGGAACTTGGCCGCCTGCTCATGGGGGAACTGCAGGACATCGGCCTGCGCGATGCCGCCGTCGATGAGCACGGCATCGTCATGGCCACTATTCCCGCCACGCAGCCGCGAGCTGCGCCGGTGATCGCCTGGATCGCCCATCTTGATACCTCGCCGGAAACCAGCGGACGCAACGTCAGGCCCGTGATCCATCATCACTATGATGGCAACGACATCGTCCTCCCTGGCGATACGACCAAGATTCTGAGCATTGCCGACAATCCGGACCTTGCCAGGTACCGGGGACAAACTCTGATCACGACTGACGGCACCACGCTCCTCGGGGCCGACAACAAGGCCGGCGTCGCTGTCATCATGGAGGCGACCCGGCAACTCGTCACGCATCCGGAAATCGCCCATGGCCCGATCCGCGTCTGCTTCACCTGCGACGAGGAGATCGGCCGTGGCGTCGATCATGTCGATCTCGAGAAGCTCGGCGCGGTCGTGGGCTATACGCTGGACGGTGGAGCGGCTGGCGAGATCGACACGGAAACTTTTTCCGCCGACCTGGCTGTCGTCACCATCACCGGTATCAACATCCATCCGGCCATCGCCAAGGGGGCGATGGTCAACGCACTGCGGCTCGCGGGCAGCTTTCTGGCACGCCTGCCGTGGCAGGCCCTGTCGCCGGAGACGACAGCCGACCGCGAAGGCTTTCTGCATCCGTATCGACTGGAAGGCGGCGTCGGTCAGGCGGTGATGCGCATCCTGCTCCGCGACTTTGATTCCACCAGGCTGAAGGAGAAAGCCGACTTGCTGCGCGATCTGGCAAGATACTTGCATCTGGAGCACCCGCGGGCCAGGTTCGACGTGCAGGTGACGGCACAGTATCGCAACATGGCGGAAGGGCTGAAACGCGAACCGCGCGCCGTCGAGTTTGCCGAGGAAGCGATGCGGCGCGCCGGCATCACGCCCAGGCAGGCGATCGTTCGCGGCGGCACGGATGGCTCGCGGCTCACCGAGATGGGCTTGCCCACGCCGAATCTGTTCACAGGCGAACATAACCTGCATTCGCCACTGGAATGGACCAGCCTGGAGGAGATGGCCGCCGCGGTGAATGTCCTCGTCGAACTTGCGCAAGTCTGGTCCGCAGCATGATCAACCGCTTGCGGTCTGGCGCTGTCGCGCCGGGCAGCGGCTACTGCTGCTGACGAATGACCCGCGCCGGAGTTTCACGGGGCACTTCAACGTAGCGCCAATCACGGGCCGGCAGCGCCGGCTTCTCAAACTCCGACGGACGGATGTCCGCGCCGTTGATGACACGCGTGAAATCCCATGTCGTCTCGTTGCCATTCGGTTGCTGGAACCAGATTTGCCGCGGCATGTAGTCCTTGACGGTGAGGACCATGCGGGCCTCGGTGAAATCCGCCTTGTCGGCCGCCTGAATGGGTTGGATTTTCACGTAATAGTACCACTTGTCGTTGGCCGGCGGCGGGACCAGCGTGAGCTGGTAGCGCTTGCGGGCTTCGGCGGCTTTCATGCCAAACAGGAACGACACGAAATTGTCGTCGGCCACCTGCCCCGGCTTCGGCACCGGCAAGTCGTGAACGCGGATGACCTTCGTCCCGGGCTGGTATTCATAGAGCGACCTGCCCGTGTAGATGTATTTCTCGAAGATGTCCGGCCGGCCTTTCTTGACCATCTCCAGGCTGGCCTTGCTCGGCTGTCCCGCCGCTCCCTTCACGAACTTGGCGGTCCCCTCGTAGAGTTCCGTGGTCTGGTAGACCTTGTCCACGTTCGTGCGCGTGCAGAAGGCAAGCAGACTGCGGGCGCCGGTCATCGTCTTTTCCCAGTTCACCAGCACGTCGTCAAGATTGCCTGCAGGACTCGCCGCGGGGGGAGTCTGCTGCCCGCAAGTCGCAGCCACGGCGAGCAACAGGGTTGACAGGGCCAGCCACTTGTATCGCATCGTCGATCTCCTGATTGTCGGCATGCTCCACGCATGCCGTTTTTCGCACAAGGGGTCGGGCGAGCTACTTTCCGGACGGTCTCCGAATTCTGCCCTGGAAAGAGCGGCCAACTTTATAGCAGGGCGAGCAGGAAGCGCGAAGACCGCTCTGAATCATTGATTCCCCTCCCACCAGCAGAAGGAAACGCTCGTGCTCGGGAATTTCGCTGAATCGCATAACTTGCCGGGCATAGCATCGGCAAGGCTGACGGCTCTTGCCCAATCTGGTAGGTCGGCCATGCCGCCTCGACCTCGCCAGCCTCACCTCGTTGACATGCGGAGGCATCTGGCTGAAATCCCTGAGCGGCCATGTACGCTTATTAACTCAAAGCGCCTAGATTGTCGTGGCTCGCGCTGGCACAGTCAGCAATCCAGGCGCAACCGTTACTTCCGGTCAACCTCGCCAGCCCTGCCAACCGATGATTGCTGATGATGCCACACCTTGGACAACGTTCGACCTGGAAGGACTAATGAAGCGGCGCGGACCGACCTGTTGCGAACTTGTCTTGCTCGCCGCGGCGGGGATGCTGTCCCTGTCGGGCTGCAGCCAGTTCGCGCCGACCGCGCGGATGCAAGCGCCTTCGCGGCCGACCGTGGTGCGCGGGCAATGCCAGACGCAGTGTCAATGGGCGCAAGAACCGCAACGCGCGGCCCTCGATCAGCCGGTAACCATCGAAGTGAACGAGCTACCGCCCGATAGCAATCCTCTCCATCGAGTATCGTTTGAACAAGCAGGCTCGGCCTTGCCGCAACATGAAACCGCGCACATGCCGATCAGCGTGCCGCAGCACGCGCTGCCGATCACGCTCGACACGGTCTTTCGTCTCGCCCAGGACCAGAACGGCAAGCTTGCCCAGGCGCGTGAGAAGCTCGAGGAGGCGTTCGCCTATCAGGACCTGGTCTCGAAGAAATGCTTGCCGGACTTGTATGTCGGGCCGGCATTTTACCGCCACGAGGGTGGCATCCAGGACTTCAACGGCAACCTGATCATCTCCAGCTTCGGCAGCCTGTTCGCAGGCATGGAAATGCGCGGGCAGCTCGATCTGCGCGAGCTGGTCTACAAGAAGGTCCAGGCCGAGCAAAAAGTCTGGGAATCGATGGGCGAAGTGAGCCGCCTCAACGCCGAGAAGCTGCTCGAAGCGTCAAGCACCTACATGGACATGATGGCGGCGCTTTCCAGCGTTCTGGTCGCCGGCGAAGTCGAGAAAAAGCTGGAAAGATTGCTGAAGCAAGCTCGCAACTGGGCATCTGTCGAGGCCGGCGCCAAGGTCGAGGAAGCACGCATCGAGGCCGCCATCGACGGGCATCGCCAAGCGGCAAGGCAGATGCGCGGCAACGCCCGCGCCGCCGCCGCCAAGCTCGCCTATCTGCTCTCGCTCGATCCGACCGCGGAACTGGTGCCGCTCGATCGTCAACTCGTGCCGTTCACGCTTGTCGATGCATCCATCCCGCTGCCCGCGCTGCTCGACGAGGCCATGAGCAACGGACCGGGCATCCGCGAGATGGAGGGGATGCTGAGCACCATCGAGGAAGCGCAGCGCAAGGCCAAGGGCCCCGGCCGATTCATTCCCGTCATGCAATTGAACGTCGCCGAAGGCGGCTTCGGCGCGGGACCGGGAGGCAGTTCGTTCTGGGCCAACCGCTTTGACATGGCCCTGCAAGCACGCTGGAATGTCACCGAATGGACGACGGCAAACGAACAGCGCCGCCTGGCAAACTCACGCTCGCAGCAAGCCCAGCTTGGCTATCAGGAATTGCGCAACCGGCTGGCCATGGGCGTGCAGGAGGGCTTGAGCACGAGCGTCAGTCGCCGGGAAGAGTTCAAGCTCGGGGAATCGCAGATCCGCTACAGCGAAAAGCTCTACGAATTGAGCCGTTATCGCTTCGAACAGAACGTCAAGGGCGCGACCCCCAGTGAAGTCCTCAGCGCCATTCGAACCCTGGCAGAGGCGCAATACAAGTACCTCGACGTGATCCGCGAACACAACCAGGCCCAGCTGCGCCTCTTCGTGATGACGGGCCGGGTCGAGCCGGCAATGGCAGGCTGCGATCCGGGGCAGCCGCGCATGGTCGTCGTCGATCCGGAATCAGTCCTGCCTGAGCCGCGCCCGTTCAGGGAGCGCCAGCTGCCATGAAGCTCATTCGCAGGCAACCAGCGCCATCACGGCAAAGGCCGTGCCCGCATGGCTGATGAAGTGGTAGCTATCCGTGCTGGGCGAGCGCGTGAACCAGCGGCCGGACTCGCGCTGATTGCTGCGCAACCAGGCGACGCCCTTGCGAATTTGCGGATGGTCCGCCGGCACTTCCGCCTGTCGCAGAACATAGACGACGAAGCCGGTTCCGTAACCATCGCTGGGCGCGTTCTTGTCATTCGCGATAGGTTTGGCGTCCTTGTCCTTCTGATGGCGTTTGTAATCGCCAAGCGCTGGCAAGTTCCAGCCGCCATCCTCGCGCTGAATGGCGAGCAGGCTCTTGATGATGGCGTCGCGGTCCCTGGCCTCGAGCAGGCCGTCGAGCTTCATCGAGGCCCACAGGAGCATGGCGCGGTGATGCAGGTCGGGGGCCGCGTTTTTCTTGAGATAGCCGCGTAGCTTGTCGATGCCGGCCTTTGCCGCTGGTGAATGGGCGTAGTCGTCCGGCGCCAGGCCAACGCCGAGAGCGGCGTAGGTGGCGCCGAAGTAATCATCGTGCTCCATCGGCGGCCAGTTGCACTTGAGCCACTTCCAGGCTCCGTCGTCGCGCTGCAAGGTCCACATGCGGTCAAGCGCCTTGCGCGTCAATGCATGTAGCTTGCCGGTGGTCCGGGAGTCATTGATCGCCAGACTGACCGCAGTGGCGACCACCTCGGTGTCCCAGCGCGGCTTGGTCTTGGGATTGTCCCAGTTGGCTGCCCGTCCCTCGAAGAACGCGCGAACTTCTCGCGCTGCCGGCGAGTCGTCCTTGAAAAGTGGCCGAGACATCAAGTAAGGATAGTTGGTATGACAGGTGCCGCACTTGCGTTGCCGCGTCCATTGCAGATTGACCTCGTCAAGAAAGGCCTTCGCCTTGGCCATCGACAGTGTTGCCGCCAGCGGTTCCTTGGCGGAATTGCGATTGGACCTGTCCGCTTTCGGCTTTTCCGCTCCCGGCTTTTCCTTGGCCTGTGCCCACGTTGACGAAGAACCGATGACAACGCAGAGAAATGCTGCCAGCAGCGAACGGCAATACATTTTCATCTCCTGAATTTGGCGCGCGTGGCGGGTTGGAGATGAGTATATACGCTTCGGAGGCCGTGTCGACGGCCCGGCTAGCCTCACCTGGCCATTCTGCCCGCAAACTCTCCTCAGCTTCTCTTGGGCCACTCTCCGGAAAGATCCGGAAATCCGTAAATTCTCAAGTTGGCTGAGTTTGCCGGTCGATTTGAAGGAAGAGGCGCATCTTCGCCCACGGGGCGCGGACCTCGTCAGGATCGTGAAGGACGGACGCATGCGGAGTCGGGCACTGAGCATGGTCTTGTTGCTGGCCAGCGGCTGGACGCTGAGCGGTCCGGCCGGCGCGCAGGATTCGTCCGGCATCGTCTATTCGCCGTACCGTCACTTCAAGATTCCCTTCAAGGGTAGCACTCCGGAGCAGCGGCTCAAGCAACTACAGCTTTTCGTCTCGACCGACCAGGGCAAGTCCTGGCAGCAGGCGGCGACAGCGCCGCCGGAGCAGGGACATTTCAAGTTCCTCACGGAGAAGGACGGCTACTTCTGGTTCGCGGTACAGACGCAGGACTCTGATGGCCGGCTTTACCCGGTGCGCATGGACGGCGCGACGCCGAACTTGAAAGTCGTTGTCGACACGCAGCCGCCTCTGGTCTTGTTGCAGCCGCTCACGCCGCGCGGCGACGAGGTCGGCATTTCCTGGGACATCCGCGACGAGAACCTGGACCTGACCTTGCCGGACGCGCTGCAAGCGGAGTACCGTCCGGTCGGCAGCAACTCGTGGTTGCCGTTGCCGCGCACGCTCGCCGGGCCGCAACTCCACTGGAACCCGATGACGCGCTCGGCGGTGCAGGTCCGCGTTCGCGCCCGCGACCGGGCTGGCAACTGGGGGGAGGCGACCGCGTCGGTCAGCCTGGACGGCTCCGTGGCGCCGCCGGTCGGCAACAACGAGTTCACGCAGCCGACCGTCAACCCCGACACCGGCCCGCCCGGACGCAAGTTCGTGAACAACAAGCGCATCACGCTCAAGTACGACCTCAAGGAAGTCGGCCCTTCCGGCGTCGCCGAGGTCGAACTGTGGTTCACGCAGGACGGCCGCAGCTGGAACAAGTATCCGCCACGCGTGGGCGAGGATCCCACCAGCCAAAGAAACGTCACCTTCGAAGTCAACAGCGAAGGGGTCTACGGCATCACGCTGGTCGCCAAGAGCGGCGTGGGGCTGGGCGCCAAACCGCCGCAGCTAGGCGATCGCCCGCAAGCCTGGATCGAGGTGGATATGACCAAGCCGATGGTGCAGCTGCAGAACGTTATCGTCGGCCAGGGGGCGGACAAGGGCAAGCTCACCATCTCCTGGTCCGCCCGTGACAAGAACCTGAACGCGCAGCCGATCACGCTTTCCCACGGCGAGACTCTGGCCGGACCGTGGACGCCTATCGTCCAGAACGTCGCCAACAGCGGTCAGCATGTCTGGACCATGCCGGAGCGAGTGCCTTACCAGTTTCACGTGCGCGTGGAAGCGGTGGACCAGGCGAACAACGTCGGCTATGCCATCACCTCGCAGCTCATCAAGGTCGATCTCTCGCAACCCAAGGTGCAGATCCTGCAGGTCGAGCCCGCGGGGAACTAGCGCTGCGGCGTGGCCGGCGGCGCGAAATGCAAGAGCAGACCATCGACATTTTCGCTTGCTTCTGCCGTCCTCCCCGGCACAATCGTTATTCTGAACTTGCAACCCGGACTGCCAAGGGCATTTGCGCGCACCTTGGATCGCCGCCCGCATGCATGTATGATCTAATGAGGATGGTGTATCGCGCCTTGGCTGACGCGTTTCTCGCGAGGGTTGGACGTGGGGAGCATGCGGGCTCAACTGATTCCCGTACAGGGCGGCTCGCCGGTCGAGATCGTCAAGGACCTGACTCTTGTTGGCCGCAAGGAAGATTGCGACCTGCGACTTGATCACAAGAGCGTGTCAAAGCTGCACTGCGTCATCGTGAAGACGGACGGCCTGCTGCTGCTGCGTGACCTGGGCAGCACCAACGGCACTCGTGTCAATGGCCAGCGCGTTCGCCGGGCAGCCCTGCTGCCCAACGATCAACTGACGATCGCGAGTTATGCGTATCGCGTCATCATCGGTCCGGCCGCGGCAGCGCCCGAACCGCCCCCCTCTCCGGAAGAGCGCACCCAGCACATCGATGCACAAGAGCTATCCAAGGCAATGCAGGCAGCCAACGGCCCGGCGCCCCTCTTGGATAGCCAGGCTGACGCCGTCATCGTCCCCGTCCAGAACGCCCTGCCGGACGTGTATCCCGAAGATGACAAGAAGAAGTGATAACACATCTCCGCCGGTCCGTTGCCGGCCGGCTGCGGAGAGGCTGTCGGACAAGGGGTCAGACCGGTCAGCCCCCTGCCTTTCTTGTGATCCCTTTTCGAACAGCCTCTGAACCTCTCTCAGCCGCGGAATAGCCGGCTGATGTCCTGGTAGAGCACAAAGATCATGATGCTGAGAATCAGCGCCAGTCCGGCGTAGGTGGCGCCGACGCGGACGCCCTCCGATGCCGGCTTGCCGCGAATCTTCTCGTAAAGCAGGAACACCATGTGCCCGCCGTCCAGCACCGGGATCGGCAGGAAGTTGATGACCGCCAAGTTGACGCTGATCATGCCGATGAAAAACACGAACTCCCAGAAATCGTAGCCGGCAATGCGATAGGCGGCCTCGGCGATCATTACCGGCCCGCCCAGGTTCTTGACGGAGATACGTCCGGTCGCCATGCCGCGCAGGTTCTGGTAGACCTGCGTGATCAGGTTATGAGTGTCCTGCAAGCCCAGGGCAACGGCCTGGAAGATGTTGTCGGCCTTTTGCCTCCGGACATCCGGCGACAGCACCAGGCCGCGATCGGTCAACGGCCAATCCTTGTCTTCATACGTTTGCACCAGGATTTCCTTGGTCTCCTTGCCGCGCTGCACCTCGAAGCTGACTTCTTTCAGAGTGTCGGCCATCTGAAATTGCCAGAACACCCACGCCATTTCCTCGGGCTCCAGATCGACCCATGAACCGCTCTTCTTCGTTCCGTCCGGACCGGCGTAGTGGAATTGCACCTTCTTGATCACATCGTCCTTCTGCAGACCGTCCCCGCCGGCCGCTGCGTTGGCGGCCACCACGGTCGTCCTGACCTGGAAGGCCAGACCCAGTTCCGGTATGGCCAGCGGCGCGGTGGACACGAATGGAACGATCCGGTCGAAACGCCAATCATGGTCCCAGACGATCTTGACCTTCTCTTCATTGAACTGGGCGCCGGCCTGGGTGCGGTGACGGCGCACGCGCAGCACGACGGTTCGCTCTTCGGTGCTCGGGTTTGACTTCTTGGCGTAGAGTGCATCTGCCCATTGCTGCAGATCAAAGGGCAGCCGCAACGGATCGATGGCGCCCTTCTGCAACGGCTTGCCGTTGACCTCGACCCCCAGGATGATGTCGCCTTGCAGTCGCTTGTCCTTGTCACGCGCCTGGATGCCTGCTGTGGCCGCCGGCCCATTCTCGCGCAGCGCGGTCACCTCACCCATGGTCAGGCGTGCGCCGAAGGTGTGATGAAACGTCGGCGGCACCGTGATGTCCACGGTCTTCTTGCCGCGCTCGACGCGAATGACGATGGACTTGCCGGCCAGCCGTTTCAGGCGCCGCGCGAACTCGAAGTAATCGCGCTGCTCGCTGTTCTTCTTGCGCGGGTCGAGTGGCAAGTCCTTGATCTGCTTGGGATTGTCCGGATCGGTGGTGGCAATGATGCGATCATCGAACTCGAATGGGGGTTCGGCCTTCGCGGCCGCGCCCATCCGCGTCACCGGATGCTTGAAGGTCGGTGACGCCAGCCGGCTCTGCTCCAGGGAAAGGCTCTGCGCCGGCAGGATGCCGATCACCGGGCGGGTATTCTTGCTCGTCAAGCGCGGCTCGATCTCGATTGAAGTTGGATCGGCGTCCTGGGGACGCTTGAAAACCATCGGCACCTGCTGGCCATGCACGGTCCCCATCACCGTGGTCATCAGGTTCTCGAAGTAGGGATCCTTGTAGTCGCCGACCTGGGTGATGACCGCTCCGGTGCGCAGTCCCTTCGTGCTTGCCGGCGAGCCCGCCTCGATGCTGTCGATGACTGCCGCGCGGCGATCCTTGCCCGGTCCCTGGAAAACCACGATGAAGCAGATCACCGCCAGGATCACGTTCATGACCACGCCAGCGGAGATGATGGCCATGCGCTGGCCAACCGACTTGTTGCGATACGAGCGCGGATCGTCCTCGCTGCCGTCGCTGCCCTCATCGCCGTCCACCTGTCCGACCATCTGTACATAGCCGCCCAGCGGAAACAATGCGAGCTTGTAGGTGGTTTCCCCCCACTGGAACCAGCAGCCGGGGATCGGCGGGCCGAAACCGATGCTGAACGCCGTCACGTGCACGTCGCACCACTTGGCGACCAGGAAGTGCCCCAGCTCATGAATGAAGACGACGAAGGACAGACCGAGCGCCGCCTTGGCGATGGCCCACAGACCGGTGCCGTCGAACTTCATGAACAGGAAGACCAGCAAGGCGCCGACCACGACCAGTGAGAAGCCGTTGCGCTCCAGCCATTGGCGAAAGCCAGGTTCCGGCTCAGGATCCGTCGCCGTCGGGGGCGCGGGCGGGACCGGCGGAACCGCAGCCATGTTACCGTTCATATGGGGATCGTGCAGGTTTTTTTGGCTATCCAACGCGCTACCTCCTGTCGGGCCCAGCGATCGCAGTCGGCCAGTTCGGCCAGGCTGGGCTGGGGGCTGAAATCGTGATTGAAAAGCACATCGCGGCACGCCCGGGCAATGTCAAGAAAGGCGATCTGCCCGGCGAGGAAGCGGTTGACCGCCTCTTCGTTGGCGGCGTTGAAGACCGCGCCGCAGGTGCCGCCGCGCCGCGCCACCTCGTATCCCAATTCTAGGGCCGGAAACGTCTCCAAATCCGGCTGTTCAAACGTCCACGCACCAAGCTCGCCCCATTTGAGCCGCCGCGCCGGACCGGACACCCGGTCCGGATACGTCAACGCATACTGGATGGGAAGCCGCATGTCCGGCGGCGAAAGCTGTGCCAGCACCGAACCATCGCGAAACTCCACGAATGAGTGGATTACCGACTCCGGATGAATGATCACCTCGATTTGCTCGGGATCCAGGCCGAAGAGCCAGCGGGCCTCGATGACCTCGAGGGCCTTGTTCATCAAGGTGGCGGAATCGATGGTGATCTTCGGACCCATGCGCCAGGTGGGGTGACGCAGCGCTTCATCGGGAGTGACCTCGGCCAGGTCGGCCTGGCGCCGGCCGCGAAACGGACCGCCGCTGGCCGTCAGCACGACGCGCGAAACTTCCTCGCGCTTGCCCCCGTGCATCGCCTGAAAGATCGCACTATGCTCGCTGTCCACCGGCAACACGGCGACGTTCTTGCGCGCCGCCAGGTCCATGACCAGCGGCCCAGCCATGACCAGCGTCTCCTTGTTCGCCACCGCAATCGTCTTGCCCGCTTCCAGGGCCGCCCATGTGCCGATGAGCCCGGCGGAGCCGACGATGGCCGTCACCACCACGTCCACCTCCGGATCGGTGACCATGGTGTGGATGCCGTCCACGCCGCGGAGGACGCGCGTCTGCTGATTCCATTCCCCGAGGCGATTCGCCAGCGTGGCATCGGTGACGGCGATCCAGCGGGGCTGATGCTTTTCCGCCTGGGCCTGCAGCATCTCCCAGTTGGAATGCGCGCTGAGGCCAACGGCTTGCAGGCGATCTTCCAGATGAGAAATCACATCCAGGCAGCTCTTGCCGATGGATCCGGTCGAGCCGAGAACGACCACGCGGCGGCGAGCAGACAGCGGTCTTTCGGTGACGAGTGTCATGAGCCGCTATTCTATTCGCGGATGGGGAATTGCCGCAAGTCGAAGCCGGTTTACGTTTCGCGCTCGGTCGCCCGCACGCGGCCACGTGACAGCGTGACAGCCACCGAGCGCGAAATGTAAACAGAAGCGATGGGTCATTCAATCCGCTTCAAGGCTGCCTGGGCTTGCTGGCGGACGGTCTGGTTGCTGTCGTTGCTGGCTGCTTTGAGCGCCTGTACGGCAGCGCGGGCGTCCGGGCCGATGTTGCCGAGCAGCTGGCAGGCCAGCCAGCGCACCTGGGCGTTCTTGTCCTTGAGGCAGGTGATGAGGACCGGTACCGCGTCCTTGTCGCCGGCGCGGCGGTTGACCAGGTTTTGCAACACATTCTGACGATAGTTGCTGTCCTTGATGGACAGGCTCTTGAACAGCGGCGGATAGCCGTCCGGGCCGATGTTGATGAGCGCGAAGCTGGCGTTGTCGCGCACGGTGGTATGCTTGTCCTTGAGTGCCTCCGCCAGGGCGGGAACCGCTGCCCTGGCGTTGGTCCCCATCTGCGATAGCCCCTGGGCGGCGGTCCAGCGAATGCGCGGCGACTTGTCCTTCAGGGCATCGATGAACACCGGCAGCGTCGCCTTGGAACGATTGCCGAAGTTCATCAGAGCCTGCATGGCGGATGCGCGAACCTCCTCGCTGTTCTCATCCTTGATGACGCCGACGAGCTTGCCGATGCCCACTTCGCCCATGCTGGCCAGGGCATAGGCGGCGTGGATGCGAGCATTGGGGTCCTTGTCGGTGCTCACCATTTCCACGAGCGTCGGCATGGCCTTCTTGGCGGCCTCGCCGAAATTGCGCAAGTGCATCGCCGCCATCCAGCGCACGTTCGGCTCCTTGTTCTTCAGTGCTTCCATCATGTGCGGCAGCGCCGGCGCGCCGATGCGCGCCATGACGTGGATGGCACCCTGGCGCACGTTGACGCTGTCCGTCTTGAGCAAGTCCACCAGGATGGGCAGGGCGGTCTTGAGATCCGCGCCTTGCAGATTCTGCAGCGAATACACCGCTTGCTGACGCACGCTCTGGTCCTTGTCCTTGATGGCCTCAAGAATCAGCGGCATGGCCTTGCTGCCGTGCGGCCACAGGCTCTGCACCACGGCCTGGCGCACGCTCGACTCCTTGTCCTTGAGCAGTTTGGCCAACGCGGGAACGACAATCTCCGGATCGCCGCGTACATTCTGCAGCGCGTAGACGGCTTGCTGGCGGATATTCGTGTCCTTGTCCTTGAGCGCGTCAACGAGCATCGGCGCTGCGGATTGTGCCTGGTTGCCCAGCATCGACAGGCCGTTGACGGCCTGCTGGCGAACGCTGACGCGCTCATGCTTGAGGCCCTCGGTGAGGATGGGCACAACCTTGTCCGATTCGCGGCGTGATTGCGCGAGCGCGAAGGCGGCCTGCATGCGCAGTCCCAGATCCTTGTTCTTCAAGCCGTCCAGCAGGTATGGGACGGCTGTCTCAGGCTCAACATTGACGGACACCATGAGCGCCGCGGTGTTGATCTGAATGGTCGCGTCCTTGCTGCCCAGCGCCTTGATCAGGCCGGGCCGCGGGTCCTCGCCCATGCTTTGCAGCGTGAAGAAGGCTTGCTGGCGCACGTTGAAATCCGCGTCGGCCAGTGCTTTCTGCAGGTAGGGAGCCGCAAGCTTGCCGGCCGGCCCGAGTTGCTGCAGCGCGCTCAGGGACATCTGCCGTACCTGTTCGTCCTTGTCCTTGATCGCGAACGCAAGAGCGAGCACGACCATCTTGTCGCCGATACGCATCGGGCCCAGCAACTGGGCGGCATAGCGGCGCATGTCCACGCGCTTGTCGCCGAGAGCATCCACCAGATGCCCGACGGCCGGCGCGCCGATCTTGGACAGGCCCTCGAGGCCCGCCATGCGCACTGCCGGGCGCTCATCCTTGAGCACAGCGACCAGGGCGGGAATCGCCTCCTTGCCGATCTTGGCCATGGCCTGTGAGGTCATGACCGGGATCGTGTTCTTGTCAGCGAGCAGCAATTCCTTCAACGCGGGGATGGCGGCCTTGGCATCCGGGCCAATCTCGCCCAGCGCATTGGCGGCATGCTGTCGCACCTTTTCCGGACCGGTCAGCGCTTCGATGAGGGCTTTCACGGCCGGTGCTCCGATTTTCGAGAGTCCGTCGGCGGCGGCCTGGCAAACGTCCTCTTGCTTGTCATCCAGCGCATTGATCAGCGCGGGCACTGCCGTCTCCGGGTCCGGTGCGATGCGGCCCAGCGCGAAAGCTGCCTTGCGCCGCACACCCTCGCTCTTGTCCGCCAGGGCCCGGATTACCGCCGGTGCTGCGGCCTTGGCGTCGGCTCCGATCCAGCCCAGGGCCCACACCGAATAGAATCGCACGTCCTCATTCTCCGAAGGCAGCAACTCTGTCAACTCGCCGACGGCCGCCTTGCCGATCTTGCCGAGCGTGATGGCGGCATTCAGGCGTACGTCCTCATCGTTCTCCTTCAGCGCCTTGATGAGGTCGGGTACGGCGTCCTTGGCCTTGGGGCCAAAGTCCGCCAGCGCGACGATGGCCTGGACCCGCTCATTTCCCTCGGCGGAGCTCAACTCCTTCAGCAGTCCGGCGAGTTGTTCTTGCGGATCAATCTTCTCCTTGGGTTCCGCTGCCGGCTGCGCCTGAACAGAGGACAGCAGGGCCGCCAGCAACGCGAATGCCGCAACGATGCGCATCTTCTTCATGACATGGCTTCCTTCAATAGGTGAAACCGCTTGCGGTGCGAAACCGCAAGCGGCACATTGAGCTTCAGGATTAGCGCGGGCGATGCAGGGCAGGGCCAGCCAAACTTGGGAGGGCGAGGCTCCTGCCGAGCCGTTTTGAATCATCGAGATCACGGGGGCGAGGTCGGCAAGATCTCCTGGTACTCGGAAAAGTCCTCCTGGTTGCCCTCGCGGGCGGCTACGATCAACAGATCATCGTTCATCTCGTCGCGGGCGAAGATCTTGCGGAACTTGGTGATGAACTTGCCTTCCTCCAGGTGGCCGGCCAGGTGGCGCAGGTTCTTGACGTCGTCCGCGGGGGCTTCGCGCACGCGGTAGCCGAAGGGCCGTTCCTGTCGGGCCCTGGCCAGCCGCGCCTGGATGACCTTGATGACCGCTGCGGAGCGCTGCGGGTCCTTGACATCCGCCGGCGTGAAGCCCTCGTCCACGTCCGGGATCTTCTCGCTGTATGGAGCCCGGCCCTGGAGAATCTTGATATCGTCGACCGTCAGCCTGCGGGCCCATTCCATCGTCGTGGGGATGTGCCCTTCCTTGTTAGGCTGCGGGCGCCGCCCAGCAACGAAGTTGAAGCCGAGGTTTTGCCCGCGCTGCAAGATCGGCGGAATCTGCGGGTTGATGGCTTGCAGCCAGTCCCCGCAACGGCCCGGCAAGCCGCCTGGAGTGCAACCCGACGCCGCCTGCAACATCGGCAGCCACGTATACTTGTAGCTCATGTCGCCAGGCAGATCGACCTTGAACGGCGCCTGCACATAGAACAGAGCTTCCGTCTTGTCCTTCACCGAGATCTGCGTGATCTTGAGCGGATAGACCAGCCTGTCGGACGAGAACTGGAAGCGCGTCGGCGTCACGTCGCCGGAGAAGCTGCCGTCCTTGTTCTTCTTCATCTGCATGGTGTCGATCTTCATGACCGTGAACAGCCACTTCTTCTGGATGTAATGGTTGAGCGTGGCCTCGTCGCCGGCGAAGTGATACTTGTTGTCCTTGAGCCAGCCGAACAGATCGTCGGCCCTGTCCGCCGAGATGATCTTGTAGTCCAGGGAGCCCACGACTCCGGCCTCGAGGACGACGACGCTGTTGGGTCGCGGCGCGGCCTTGCCCTCGCCGCGACCATCGCGATCTGCCCGCATGGCGTTCTGCGCCAGCCGCGCGAATTCGCGCTGCGGCAACAGCTTCGAATGCGGAAACTCCCGCTTCTTCATGATGCTGTACACGGCAAGCTGCTTGAAGAAGTCACGCGGCATCTCATGCAGCTTTGGCTGCGACGGCGTCGGGATCACCATCCCGAAGTCCTGGGCGTTGCCCTCGAACTTCGGCTGCACGGTGAAGCTCTCCATCTTCTTGACCGGGTCCCAGGTGATGAAAACTTTCTGGGCCGGCTGCAAGATGTCCGCATTCTTGGCCGAGAAATAGCAGCACGCCGCCTGCAGTGCCGGCGTCGCCCACACCAGGACCGCGCAAACTGCTGCCGCCGCAACTTTCCGTCCCCAGTTCAATTTCAAGCCAGTCATGGCATTCCCCTCATCACCTTCGACTACCCACTAAGCCAAGTGTAACGACGGATGACGGGCAAGGATAGTTTTTTCTTCCGAGACTTTCGACGGCCGGTCCCAGAGCTTCTGTCGGAGTTCTTTGTGCCTCGCTAGAATAAACTTCGAGGGCACCGCGTCGCGGACAGCAGCCAACCAGGAGCTTATCTGATGGCGGAACTCGTGGCGTATTCCGGCAACGATCCGCAGAAGCGCTGGCGGCGCACGCTGCCGGCGGCGCCGATCACCCTCGGCCGCAAGGCCGAGCTGAGCGCCTGGGATGTGCCCTGGGACCGCCAGATCTCCGGCCGGCACGCCACCCTGACCTGGACCGACGGCCAGCTGCTCGTCCGCAAGGAAGCCCGGGCCATCAATCGGATCTACTTCGGCGGCATGCCGGCCGACGAGTTCACCATGGTGGTCGGCGATCAGTTCGTCATCGGCAATACGACCTTCGCCTTGCAGGACGATGCTCCCTCCACGCCCAGCGAAATGCCGGCGCCGCAGCTCGAACTGACCTGCACTCGCCAGGAGCTTGATCAGGTCAAGTATGTCGATGCCGACGAGCGCATCGAGGTGTTGTCCGCCCTGCCGGGCATGATCCGCTATTCACCCAGCGATGAGGATTTCGAGAAACGGGTGCTGGAAGCGCTGTTGCAAGGCATCCCGCGCGCCGATGCCGCCGCCGTCGTTTGCATCGAGCCCGATGCCGACGGCAAGGAGCACATCGTTCTGCGCCGGCAGCTTCGCCGTGACGGTCTGCCGACGGAAGTTCAGTTCAGCCGTCGGCTGATCACCAACGCCATTCGCCGCCGCCGGCAAAGCGTGTTGCATTGCTGGGGCAACGACCAGGGGGCGGACAGCTCCGTATCGTTCACCGTCAACATGAGTTTCAACTGGGCCATCTGCGCGCCGCTGCCCGACGAACCGGCACCGGACTGGGGGCTGTACGTGACCGGCCGCAATCGCGAGGACATCACCCGGCTGACCACGCAAGACCGCCAGAAGAACGACCTCAAGTTCGCGGAACTGGTTGGGGACATCTTTGGCTCGTTACGCCAGGTTCGCGACCTGCAGAAAAGGCGGACCACGCTTGAGCGTTTCCTGTCCCGGCCGGTGCTGGCCGCCCTTGCCGAGAGAGACATCGACGAGGTGCTGCGGCCGAAGCAGACCGAGGTCACGGTGCTGATGTGCGATCTGCGCGGCTCCTGCCGCATCGCCGAGGACGCCGACCGGGAGCTGCCCGAAATCTGGAAGCGGGTCAGCGAAGCCCTGTGCATCATGACGACCAACATCATCGACAAGGACGGCGTGATCGGCGATTTCCAGGGAGATGCGGCGATGGGTTTCTGGGGCTGGCCGCTCGACAGTGCCGGCCAGGTGGAGCAAGCCGCCCGCGCCGCGCTTGGCATCCGCCGCGATTTTCAGCGCGCCGCTCAGCAACCGGGCCATCCGTTGCACGGCTTCTCGTGCGGCATCGGCATCGCGCATGGCACGGCCGTCGCCGGCCGCCTCGGGACGCCGGATCAGTTCAAGGTCGGCGTCTTCGGGCCGGTCGTCAACCTTGCGTCGCGGCTGGAATCGTTGACCAAGTTCTTCAAGGTGTCGATCCTGCTCGACGAGAACGCCGCGCGCGTGCTGGATAGCGCCCGGCATGCCCACTGGTCGCGCTGCCGACGGCTGGCGACGTTGCGGCCGTACGGAATGTCCCGCACGGTGCAGGTCTGCGAACTGCTGCCGCCGGCCGTCGAGCCGGGGACAATGCACGAGCGCGATCGCCGCGATTACGAGGCCGCTTTGGACGCCTTCCTGGCCGGCCGCTGGTCCGACGCTCAGGCGCTGCTTGAACGACTCTCCCAGGATGGGCCGTCCGAAGTGTTGCAAGCATTCATGGCCCGACACCAGCACAAGCCGCCGGCCGGCTGGGATGGCGTGATGATTCTGGACGCCAAGTAGCAACGCACGCGCCGCCCCGGATACAATGTGCCGCAGCACCCTTCACCCTCATCTCGCAAAGGAGCTGCCATGAGGTCATTTCTGCGGGCCACGCTCGTTCTGCTCTGCGTCTCTGGCGGTATCATCGCCGACGATTTCCTCGCCAGCCGCCCGCGCGGCAAGGCGATCGCCGTCCGGCCCTTGCAGGTCGGCGACCGCCTCGACACCGGCAGCGTCGCCGTGCGGCGGCTGTTGCCCGACGGCACCATCGCCTTCATTCGCGAGAACACGCGCGGCAAAGTCGAAAGCTCCTCTCCCCCTTCGGGAGAGGGGCCGGGGGTGAGGGTAACGCTGTCACTGACGGCGGGTGAAATCTACCTCGAGACGGCGCGCGACGAGAACAAGCAGCTTCGCGTCAAGACCGCCCATCGCGAGATCACCGGCAGCGGCGGTTTCGCGGTCGCCGTGAAAGAGACGGGGACCGGCGTCGTGGTTGCTAGCGGCAAGGTCACCCTCACCCCCAGCCCCTCTCCCGGAGGGAGAGGGGAGATAGTCGCCGGGCAGCGGTTGCTTCCCGGCAAGAACAAGATTGAAGCGGCGCCGCGGCTCGCGCATCTCCTCAAGTGGACACGCGAGCCGATGTGCGAGGACACGCCGCTGGTTCCCGGCAGCAATTTCGCCGGCGGCGCCCTGGTCGCGCTCGATCCCAATGGCCAGGAGATGAAGCTCGCGCTCCGCAAGTACCACATCGACGTCCACGTCGAGGACGGCTTCGCGCGCACCACCATCGACCAGACATACTTCAATCACGAGAACCAGCAGCTGCAAGGGACGTTTTACTTTCCTTTGCCGCCGGATGCCTCGCTGTCCCGGCTGGCGATGTACGTGGATGGCGTGCTGATGGAAGGCGGCATGGCCGAGCGCGATTACGCCCGGCAAGTCTACGAGTCGATCCGCTACATGCGCCGCGACCCGGCGTTGCTCGAATGGCTCGACGGCAGCACCTTCAAGATGCGCGTCTTCCCCATCGAGCCCCGGCAGGTAAAACGCATCATCCTCAGCTACACGCAGAAGCTGCCGGTGCTGCACGGCACGATGGACTATCGCTTCCCGGCCGGGCACAGCCTGCCGGCCGTGCGCGAGTGGAGTTTCTACGCCACCATCAAGGACGGCGCGAAAATGGCCTGGAGCTGCCTGTCGCACGACCTGACGGCCAGCAAGGGAGAGAGCGATCTCATCCTCACGGGTAGCGTCAAGAACGCGAAGTTCGACAAGGACGTGCGGTTGCAGATTGCAGATTTGAGATTTCAGAATGCAGATTTAAGAGACGAGGCCAGGTTCTCGACGCACGTGCAGGCCATCGCTACTTGATGGTCCGCTATGCCCCCGACTTCCGTAAATCTGCAATCTCAAATCTGCAATCTGCAATCGGCACACATTGGACGGTGCTGTTCGAGACCTCCGCTGATCGCGATCCGCTGCTTGCCCGCGCGCAGATCGAGGTGACGCGCCACATGCTCGCCCACGCCGACCCGGCCGACACGTTCACGCTGCTGACGGCCAACACCCGCGTGCAATCGCTGGCAACGTCGCTTGCGGTTTCGCGCACCAACATTGACAAGGCGATAGCATCGCTGGAGAAATCCCACCTCATCGGCGCCCTCGACCTCGGCCAGGCCATCGACCATGCCGCCGGCGTAACCAAGTCCGGCGTGTTGCTGCACGTCGGCAGCGGCATCCCGGCCATGGGCGAGAAACGCCACGATGTCCTTGCCCGCAAGCTGTCCAAGGGGACGCAGTACATCGGCATCGGCGTGGGCCGGCGCTGGAACCGCGACCTGATGAAGCTCGCCGCCGAGAAGACCGGCGGGCTCTACGCTCACGTCAATCCCGATGAGCCGCTGGCCTGGCGGGCCTTCGAGATCATGAGCACGCTGCGCGCGCCACGGCTGCTCGACGTGCAGGTGGCCGATGCCGCCGGCGAGGCCCGTTTCCTTGCCTTCAACCACATCGTCGCGCAAGGCGAGGAGATCGCCGCCGTCGCCCGTGTGCCGGAGAAGCAGGCGATTACTTCCATCGCCATCCGCGGCATGCAGAACGGCAAGCCGTTCGAGCGCATCTTGCCCGTGAAGGACGTCAAGGAAACCGGCCACCTACCGCGGACGTGGGCAAAGCTGGAGATCGACCGCCTGCTGGCCGAGGATGCGGCCAAGCACAAGGAGAGCGTCATCGCCCTGTCCAAGGCGATGTACGTGATGACGCCGTTCACGTCGCTGCTGGTCCTGGAAAACGACGACATGTACGCGCAATACAAGGTCGACCGCGGCCGCAAGGACCACTGGGCCATGTACCCCTGCCCGCCGAAGATCGCCGTCGTTCACGAGCCGGAAGACGGCGGCGTGGACTGGAAGGCGGCGAAGAAGAGCGGGAAGCTGCCGGCGAAGAAGGTGCTGGAGACGATTGTGGGTACGAACCAGTACGTTCGATTCAAGCATCGCTCTACAGCTACGCCTGCGGCCGTTACAAATGACGCGCTAATCGCTCTTCCGGAAGGAGGAATACTATCGCCTCCTGGGTTCGAACCTGAACTGCAAATTCCGATCAATTCAACGAGTATTGGGATGTCCGTTCCGCCGTTTGGTGGATTTCCGAGTTACCGTCCGGGCGCCATTGGCATTGAAATGCCCGACCACCTTCGTCCGGCGCGAGTGGGACAGGTGATCATCGTTGGCAATGATGTTTCGCAAGATCGCGTCATTCGTAGGACAGTCGGTTTGGAACATAGCATGCAGCTACGGCTGTTTGCAGTTCTCCGGGATATTGAACATAGTTCGCTTACACTTCGTCATGAGCTAGCATCTCGTCTATCCGCGAAAGACAATTGGACCATGGGGTTGGGCGGACACGGAGTCCCAATGGGCTGGCGATTTGAGCATTCTCACCAGAATGCTGACAGGTACATGCTACATCTTCTTCCCCAAGGGCTACGAGTAGTCCAGATTCGCGTGCCGCAACAATCGAGAAGACTTGTCACTGGTTCACGAGTCGATCTCTTGTTTCAGCCCAAAGGGAATAATGCAGAGCGAGTGATTCTCGAAAACGTTCAAGTCGTTCGGGTCGATGATTCAGACCTCGTATACGTCGCGCTCGCTCCCGAGGATGCTCACAAGGTGTATCTGGCGAGAGAACTGGGAGCTATCAACCTCGTCCCGCATTTGCATGTCGGAACCACGTTCTACAAGCGACCGACCATTTCTCTGGATGACAGCGCCTTCGTCAAAATCGCAGGCTCAGCGACCGGCCTGCATGCAACATCCGCCGACATCCTCGCCATCCTCGAAGCCGAAGCCCTCCCCACGCGCTCCTCGCGGCGCGGCAAGATCGACGCCGGCGCCCGCGAGTTGCTCGACCAGGCTCGAAAGGCCGGCTGGCGGTCATTGACCCGATCCGCGACGACCATCCGCTTCGATGGCCAGGGCCGGTTCGCCTACGAGCGCGAGCTGCCGCCGGGCATCCGTGAAGTCGTGATCTGCGACGGCAAGACGCTCATGCACGTGTACCCGCAGCTCGGCATCGCCGCCCAGCGGCCCATCAGCCGGTTTCACCGCCTCGACCTCGCCGAGATGCTGCCCTGGTTCGTGCCGTCGGCCGACGATCTCGCCCACGGCGCCGATGTGAAGCTGCTCGATGACAACACGGTGGCAGTCGTGCCGCATGTCAAACGTCTTGCGCGCGACACCAATCTTCCCCCCTCTCCCCAAGGGACTCCGGGGGGAGAGGGCCGGGGTGAGGGGGGACAAGGCCCCTCGCAACGGCATGATGCTCTCGCGCGTGATACTGACCCCCTCACCCCTGCCCCTCTCCCCCGGAGTACCGGGGGCGAGGGGACGGATGTGGGGCAACGCTCAGGCCGGGAGGGCGAGGCTCCTGCCGAGCCGCAGACGGAAGGCAAGCGCGACGGTCAACCGGCTCGGGGTGATGGTGAAGCGGCTCGGCAGGAGCCTCGCCCTCCCGGGTCTCGCCCGCCCGCGTCCCTCGCTTTGCACTCCATCTTCTCGCAAGATGGCCGTCTCGCTGAGAAGCGTCTCGTCCGCACCCTCACCCCCGGCCTCTCTCCCGGGGGGAGAGGGGAGATTGTGTCGCGGCTCATCCTTGCCGCTGACGGCACGGTGACACTGGAAGACGGCAAGGGCAAGGTCATCGACACGCAGAAAGCGAAGCTCGCCGCCGCCGAGGCGCCGAACCTGTCGCCGGACACGAAGGACCTCGTCGTGCTGCCGTTGCCGTTCCGCACGGCGGAGCATGTCAAGAAGGCGCTCAAGATCGAAGAGAAGGCGGTGCAGAACCTCACGTTCGCGGCAGCGTTGCCGTTGTTCGCGGCCCACTACGCGGCCGGCAACGGCAAGGAAGCCGACGCCGTCTTCCGCCAGGTCTTCCACGCCAAGAACCAGCGGCAGATCGGCTTCTACGTCCTGCTCGCCGCCTGCGGCATGAATCTCGACTCGCAGAATGGCAACGTGCTGGCCGAGCACATGGATGAGCCGCTGGCCCATTACCTCGCACTCTACTCCAGCCCGGTGCTGCGCGACCACGCCAGTCAATGGGCCGTGTCCAGCGATCACTGGAAGGACGGCTACCTCAAACATCTCGCCTACACGCACGCTCTCTTGCAGCGCTGGCAGAACAAGAAGCTGCTGACCGGCGACGCAACCCGAGCCGCAGCCGAGAAGAAGCGGGCGGTCGAATATGTCCGCAAGCACAAGGGGACGGGGTTTGCCTGGTCGCTCCTGTGTCTCATGCAGGATCGGGCCGGCGAGGACAAGGCGTTCCAGCGCGAGCTGGCGGAATGTTGGATGCTGTTTGCGGACCCTCGCTTACGCGTCGGGCTGGTGGATGCGGCGCGCTATGAGGCGGCGCGCAGCCTTCTCAACGCCGGCGACAGGAAGGAAGCGCGCACCGCCTTCCGCAAGTTGTACGAGGACACGTTGCAGCGCGACGAGCTGCCGGCCATCGACGCCGACTTCCGGCAAGCGCTGCTCGGCAACGCCGGCGAAGCGGATGCCTGGGGCGAACTGCTCCGCAAGACGGCCCGCAGCCTTATCGAGAAGAAGCATCGCCCGGCGGTGCTGGCGCTCGCGCGGCAATGTGGTCAGCTGGAGGATTTGCCGCTCGCCAATCAGTTGCTCGAGATGGCGCTCGACGGCGTGAAAGACGCCAAAGAACGGCTCGCCTTGCAGAAGGCCGGCGTCCATTTCCTGCAAGAAACCGGCCAGCTCGCCGAGACCGAGGCGCTGCTCTCCAAGCTGCTCGCCGATGCCGAGTTGGCGAAGAGGCCGGAGCTATGGCGAATGGGTGCTGTCCTTGCCGAGAAACGTGGCCGCAACGTCCGCAAGGTGGAATGCCTGGAGAAGGCGCTCGACCTGGAGTTCAAGAGCCTGCCGGAGACGATCAACCTGGAATCGTTCCGCCACGACTATGCCGCGCTGCTGGACCATTATCAAAGCCTAGCCGAGGCGATGGTGGCCTTGAAGTTGAAGCCGCCGGAGGGGTTCCTCGCCAAGGTGGTGCGGACGGCGGATCGCTGGCGGGCGGTGGATAATGATCCGGATCGGGCCTGTGCGTTGGCAGCCGGGATCCTGCGCCGGCTGGGCGGCCGCGACATGGAGTGGGAATACTTGACGACGCCGATCGCCTCGAAGCCGAACGAGGCCGGCCCGTGGGCGGCGCTGGCGGCCAACCTCAACCAGCAAGGCGAGCTGGACCTCTCCGACCGCGCCTACAAGGCGGCGTTCGAGTCGGAGCCGACCAACGCGCAGATCCTCTGGGACCGCGCCGAGAACCTCCGCCAGGCCGGCCGACCGCAACAGGCCCGCGCCCTGTACCGGCAACTCGCCGAAGGAACCTGGCAAGACCGCTTCCAGGGTTTGCAGAACCAGGCAAAAGTGCGCGTGGGCGATTAACGAAAGGCTGCGCGGTCAAAGTAGGGCCGTTACCGGGGCTTCAGCTCAGACAAGCCCCGCAATCGGCTGCCCGCGATGGATGCGATAAGGGCGGCCTTGCACGTCGAGGAACTCGCGATCCGGGCCGACGCCCAGGCAGTGGAAGATGGTGGCGGCGAGATCGGCGGGGGTGAATGCGTCGCTGGCCGGCAAGCCCGCGTGGCGATCGGTACGGCCGATGATCTGTCCGGGTCGGATGCCGCCGCCGGCCAGGAAGCATGGAAAGACGTCGCCCCAGTGGTGCCGGCCGGGGGTGAAGATCTCGCCGGAAGCGTTTCGTCCGCCGGCCGTGATCGGCGAGATGCGCGGCGTGCGGCCCATCTCGCCGCACATCACGATCAGTGTCTCATCCAGCAGGCCACGGGCTTCCAGGTCGTCGAGGAAGCCGCTCAGGCAGCGGTCGATGGACGGCAGCAGCTTGCCCTTCAGGTCGCGAAACGCGTTCTGGTGCGTGTCCCAGCCGCGCAGGTTGACCTGCACCATGCGGACGCCGGCCTCGACGAGACGACGCGCCAGCAGGAAACCCTGGCCCCATTCCTCCCGGCCGTACTGATCGCGGATGCGCTCCGGTTCCTGGTTCAGGTCGAAAGGATTCTGTCGGCCGGGGCGCGTGCTGGCGAGCAATTGCATCGCCCGATGCCGGTGGGCGTCCCAGCTTTCCAGACTGCCGTCGCGCCAGCCGCGTTCCAGCCGTCGTCGCAAGTCGTCGAACCGGCCGAGCAGCGTGTCGCGATTGTTAAGTTCGGCCGCCGATACAGCAACGCCGCCGCCGAGATCCGGCAAGCGAAACGTGGCATCGCGGCAACTGGCATTGTTCCACCAGGCGCGCGGTCCGGGACCGGGCGCGCGGGCCGGATCGTTGGGATCGTCGTGGCTGAAGCAGTTGGGGCATGAACCGGCCGCATCTGGAGAATGACAGGGCGGAGCCAGGTCCAGCCCCCAGCGTGCATAGCGCGGACCAAGTATGCCGGGATTGCGACCTGGATAGCGCATCAGGTTGGCACGCGGAATCTCGATGACGCCCGGCCAGCATACCCCTGGTTCGGGCGGCCGCGCGTACTCGATCAGGGAGCCGATGGACGGCCATTCGAACCGCCCTTGCCGCGGCGCCGTGATCGTGGCGTTGCTGTCGCCCGGCGGCAGTTCCGTCGAACCCGTGTGCAGCAGATACATGCAGCTATTGTGCTCGTTACGAAACTCCCGCCCGGCCACATGTTGCATCGTCCGAACGATGCTGAAACGATTGGCACGCTGGGCAAGACGGGGCAAGTACTCGCAGAAGCGGACACCGGCCAGCGATGTGGCGATGCTGCCATACTCGCCGCGAATCTCCGCCGGCGCGTCCGGCTTGGGATCCCAGGTTTCGTGTTGCGACGGCCCGCCCGACTGGAAGATGAAGATGACCGAACGCGCCTGTCCCCGGACCGGCCGCGCGGGCGACGACGCTTCCGCTTTGAGCCGCAACAGGTCGGCCATGCCGACGCCAAGCAGCCCCACGCCACCCATTTGCAGCAACTCACGCCTTCCGATGGAGGGATGGTCTTCGCGCCGGCAGCCGTGGCGGTGCATGTCGTTCTTCATGGAGATAACGTAACCGGAATCGTGGGAAGATGCAAATGCTTACGTTTCGGCAGCGCGGGCTCATCCAAAAGGCCACCACCACGAGCCCCACCGCCCCCGCTCGGCTAACGCCCGCCGCTTCTGCTCGCGGAGGGCGACCAGCGGGAATCGCCCCTGCATCCGAGGCACCGCGGTCGGAGACGGCACCACCTCGCTCTGCCAGAGGGCGACCGCGCAGTCCGGCGGCTCGCCATCCAGGAATGCTTCGATGAACCCGGCGGCAAGCACCTCGTCGCAGCCCTTCCAGCGCGTGCCCCCGCAAGGGATCTCGTCGCCGGGGCGCGTGACAGCCTCGACGAACGTGACTGGGTCCCCCACCCGGAGCCTTCCGTCGGTCCGGAACAACTCGACCACCCGGCCCTCCACTCGCACCAGCCCCGGAGTACGGCCAAGCAGTGCAGCCGACGAGACCTCGACGGTGACGTGGTAGGTGGCCTCGTGCCGGGCCATGAGGTTGCGTTCAAGGGGCAACACGCCGTCACGCCGATCAGGCCGACATCACCGCCATCCGCGACGGTTCGCCGCCGCCGAACGACCCGCCGCACCGGCCCGGTTGCACTCTACACTGTACGAAAAACCGACATGCGGGCCGGATCAAAAATCTCCCGCCGCGACAGGCGAATACACTTCCAGGCGAACTTCGCGCCCGCAATTTTTTCCTGAAGCAAAAGGTGGCATGATGAAGAGGAATGTCCTGGTACTCCTGGCGGGGTTATTTGTTCTGGATCGTCCGGGCCTGGCCGTTGCGGATGAACTGAAAGGCGCCGGGAAGCCGGCGATCAAGAAGGAGGCGGCGACTCCGTTTCTGCGGATTCGCCGCGACAAGCAGGGGGAGCCGCTGGCGCTGGAGACGGCCGTGGTCCGTTACCGGCCGGCCTTGCGCGAAGGCGACGTCGCCATCGATCTCGTCAGCGTCGTCCATCTCGGCGAACGGCACTATTACCAGAAGCTCAACGATCTCTTCGAGGACTACGACGTGGTCCTGTACGAACTGGTCGCGGAGAAAGGGACGCGGATTCCCAAGGGCGGCCGCAGCTCCACCAGCAATCCGCTGGCCATGGTGCAGAGAATCGCCAGCACCGTCCTGGACCTGGAGTCGCAGACCAGCCTGATCGACTACACGGCGAAGAACTTCGTGCATGCCGACCTGTCACCGGACGAGATCGCCGAAACTGTCAAGAAGCGCGGCGACGACGGTCTGACGATCGCGCTCAGCGTGGCCGTCGACTTGCTGCGACAGCAGAACCTCAAGGCCCAGGAGCCGGACCGCCGTCCGGCCAGATCGTTCAGCGAGGACGCGAGCGATCTGATGTCGCTGTTGACCGACTCGGCGGCGCCATCGAAGTTGAAGCGCCTCATGGCCGAGCAGCTTGCCGCCATGGGCTCCCCGGAGGGCGGACTGGGCAAGACGCTCAACACCATTCTGATCACCGACCGCAACAAGGCAGCCATGAAGGTCCTGCACAAGGAACTGGCCCGTGGCAAGAAGAAGATCGCCATCTTCTACGGCGCCGGTCACATGGCCGACTTCGAGGCTCGCCTTCGCGAGGAACTGGACCTGCGACCAGCCTCATCCCAGTGGCACGAAGCCTGGGACCTGCGCCTGCGCGAGCGCGGCCTGGAAGAAGTGCTGCTACGCTTCCTGGTTGAGCAGATGACCCGCCGCAAGTAATCCACCATGGTCGGCCATCGTGGGACGGGCTTCGCAGCCCGTCCTGTTCTTTTGCGCGCTCGGTTCTGCAACAATAGCGATACACCTCGGCCGTCGCCAGGGTCGCCATGTCGAAGTCCTCGCGTCCGGTGATTCTGGTTGTCATAAGACTCTCTTGCCGATAATCTTGCCAGCGGCGACCGGGTCGAGTTCCTCACGAAAACTGCATGAGCCTCTTCACACGCGAGCAATGTCTGGAACGTTTGCGCCGCCAGGTGACTGCGGGCAGGCCGATCATCGGCGGCGGAGCCGGCACCGGCATCAGCGCCAAGTGCGCCGAAGCGGGGGGCATCGATCTCATCATCATCTATAACTCCGGGCGGTTCCGCATGGCCGGCCGTGGCAGCCTGTCCGGCATGATGCCCTATGGTGATGCCAACCAGATCGTCATGGACATGGCCCGCGAGGTCTTGCCGATCGTCCGCGACACGCCGGTGCTGGCCGGCGTGTGCGGCACGGATCCGTTCCGCATCATGAAGCTCTTCCTCCGCGACGTCCAGGCCGCCGGCTTCAGCGGCGTGCAGAACTTTCCCACCGTCGGTCTCTACGACGGCAAGTTTCGCCAGAACCTGGAAGAGACGGGCATGGGCTATGGCCTCGAAGTGGACATGATCCGCCAGGCACATGAGCTAGGCTTGCTGACCTGTCCCTATGTGTTCACTGAAGACGAGGCCCGCGACATGGCCCGCGCCGGGGCGGATGTACTCATCCCGCACATGGGTCTCACGACGAAGGGCTCGATCGGCGCGCAAACGGCCATGACGCTGGACGAGGCCGCCACGCGCGTGCAGGCGCTCTGCGACGCCGCCCACAAGGTGAGGTCCGACATCCTGGTGCTGTGCCACGGCGGGCCGATCTCCGAGCCGGAGGATGCCCAGCACATCCTCAAGAATACACATGGCGTGGCCGGTTTCTTCGGAGCCTCCAGCATTGAACGGCTGCCGACCGAACTGGCCATCACTGCCTGCGTCCGGCGTTTCAAGGGGCTGGATGCATGCTGAAGCGGCCGCTAGTTCTGGGGGTGTTGATCGTCGCTGCCGTGGCGGCGACGGCTGGCTTTTTTCTGATCGGCAAGAAGGGAACGCCGGCGCAACAACCAAAGGTTCGTCTGGCCGTGCTGATTGTCTTCGACCAGTTGCGTGGAGATTATCTCGGCAAGTGGGACAAGCTCTTTGTCGAGGGCGGCTTTCGCCGGTTGATGAAGGAAGGCGCCTGGTTCACGAACTGCCATTATCCTTATGCCGCGACAATCACCGGGCCGGGGCATGCGTCACTGGTAACCGGGACGTCGCCGTCCCGGCATGGCATCATCGCCAATGAATGGTACGATCGCGAAAAAGCCGACCTCGTGCCCGCGGTGCTGTCCGAGCAGCATCGGCCCATACCGGCGCCGGCTCATTCTGCAAAGGCGCTTCATGGTGCCGCGCCGTTGCGTCGCCGTCAGCCGTCCCTGGGCGATGCCTTGCTGGACGCCAGCAAGGGCAAGTCGCGCGTTGTGTCGCTCTCCCTCAAGGACCGCTCGGCAATCCTGCTGGCGGCGCTGCGGGCCATCTGTTGCTGGTTCAGCACCAGTGCCGGCGCCTTCGTCTCGTCCTCGTATTACACCGACGCGCTGCCGCGCTGGGTGACGGACTTCAATCGCGGTGCCCGGGCGGATTCGTTCTTCGACCACGATTGGGACCGGTTGCTGCCGAAACTGGATTACGCTCGCCATTCCGGTCCGGACAACGTGGCCGCTGAGGGAATCGGCTACGACCAGGGTCAAACATTTCCGCATCCCACCAACGGCGGCCTGAAAAAGCCTGGCCAAGACTATTACCAGGCGATGCTCAACACGCCTTATGGCAACCAGATGTTGCTCGAACTCGCCAAGATCGCCATCGATGCAGAGAAGCTCGGCCAGGGGCAGGCGACCGATTTCCTGTGCTTGAGCTTTTCCAGCAACGACCTGATTGGCCATTGCTGGGGACCCGATTCGCAGGAGGTGCTCGACATCACGCTGCGTTCGGATCGCGTGGTCAAGGAATTGCTTGACCACCTGGATGACAGGGTGGGCGCGGAGAATTACGTGATAGCGATCTCGGCAGACCACGGGATTTGTCCGATCCCGGAAGTGGCCAAAGCCGCGGGCAAGAAGGCCGGCCGCGTTTCGCCGCAATTGCTCACCACGGACGCCATCGCGTTTCTGAGCAAGCGCTTCGCCGCCGGCAAGATGGGGCTGCCCTGGCTCGAAGAGGCGATCAACGGGCAGATCTACCTCAATCGCCGCTTCATCAGAGAACTGGGCCTCGACACTGGCGCTGTGGGCAGGACTCTTGCCGAGTGGCTCGGATCTCAACCCGGAGTTCTGGCCGCGTTCTCGAGTGCTGACCTCGCAGGTGAAGCGAACAGCGGACTGCGCGAGCAGGTGCGCCAGTCATTTGATCCGGAGCGCAGCGGCGACGTGGTCGTTGTTCTGCAGCCATATCACTTGCTGTCGCCGCCGATCTCGCCGCGGCTGGCAGCGTACCGGACAACCCACGGCTCGCCGCATCCATACGACACCCACGTGCCGCTGCTGATCTATGGAGGCGGCATCCGGCCCGGGGTACATGACGAGCGCATTGCCCCGCAGGCTGTTGTTCCCGTCATCAGCCGCGCATTGAGCATCACGCCGCCCGCCGGGTGCGACACGGCGCTTCCGCACGGGCTATTCCCTTGACGTCAGCACCGGTGCAGATCGCGCTTTGCGACCTGCTGTGTGCAGCGGCTGCCGAGCGGTACTGCGTCAAAATGCCGGCCTTCTCATTTTCTCGATTTTTTTGTTGACATTTTCGTCGCAACTTTGCAGTTTAGTTCCTCAGCTGGTGGCATTCAGCTGGAGGACTTCAGCTTCCAGGATTGCCCGGAAAGGAAATCCCATGACTCCGTTTGCCACATATTCTCAATCCATTCTTGCTTTTCCTCAGGACGACATGCTACGCTTGCGATTCGCCGACTGGCTGGACGAACACCTGAACCCGCTGGGAGAGTTCATCCGCGTGCAGTGGCGGCTGGCCGGCGGCAAGCAAACGGCGCACTGCATGTGCGAATTGGAGACGCGCGAGCGCGAATTGCTCGGCGAGTATGAAATGGACTGGGCGGGTGAACTGGCACCGTTCGTCGACTACTGGGTCTTTCGCTGTGGATTCGTCGAAGAAATCGCCCTTTCTGCCGAAGCGTTTCTTGCGTATGCAGAGCGACTCTTTCAACTGGCGCCCATTCAAGTGGCGCATATCCATGGCACGGCAGGCAACATCGCCGCCCTGGCTGGTTGTCCATTTCTCAAGCGACTGCGCTTTCTTGACTTTTCCGACGATCGTCTCGGAGACGCAGGCGTCCGGATCCTGGCGCAATCGCCGTTCCTGACACAACTTGAAGGACTGAACCTCACGCATTGCGGCATCGGCGACCTGGGCGCGCTGGCGCTGGCTTCCTCGCCATACCTGGGCAGGCTGCGCGAACTGTTTCTGGATTTCAACAATATCTCAGACAGCGGTGCCGGCGCGCTGGCGGCCTCGGCGTACATGGATCGCATCAACGCGCTTTACGTCGGTTACGGCAACGTCACCTGCCGCGGCCAGCAGGCCCTGTTCGAACGCTTCGGCTACCGCGCCCCCGCCACAGATAAGACCGGTCGCCTTCAGGCTTCTGCCGTTCTCACTGCCGCTGGCGCTGGTTGACGCTTGATCCTGTATAATCCTCTCCATGAACCATTGTCGCCGTCATCTGTTCCTAACGTTTCTGGTCGCCGGATTGGCCACCGCGCTCGCGGCCGCACAGGGGCAGCCTCTCCCCACTCAACCTCCGGGGCAAATCCCTGGACAGCCGCCAATCAAGGCCGGACAGCCCGGTCAGCCGAACCCTGGCCAGCCGAACCCTGGCCAGCCGAATCCTGGCCAGCCGAAGCCTGGTCAGCAACCACAGACGGGCCAACCCAAAGCGGGTCAACCGCAATCAGGTCAGCCCGCCACCGGGCAAGCTCCTGCCGAGCGCCGGCCACCGGCCCTGGAGTACGCGCTGGCCTTGATCGCCTCTGTTCTGGTCCTGGTCATCATCTGCATGCCTAGCCGGAAAGGCTGACCGATGCCGACCGTCGCCGAGATCGCGAGCTTCCTGGATCGCCTCGCGCCGCCGGCTCTTGCCGCCGACTGGGACAACGTTGGTCTCTTGCTTGGTGATCCGGCGAGCAATGTCGAGCGGCTCATGACATGCTTGACGGTCACGCCGACCGTCGTTGCCGAGGCAGTCGCCGAGCATGTCCAGCTCATCGTGACGCATCATCCCATCCTGTTCCGGGCAGTCAAGCGCCTTACCGCCGCCACTCCTGATGGACAAGTCTTGCTACCGCTCCTGGCAGCCGGCATTGCCGTCCACAGTCCGCATACGGCGTGGGACAATGCCAGGGGCGGCATCAACGACCTGCTGGCGGGCCGGCTCAATCTCACTGATGTCAAACCGCTGCGGCCGGCTCGCGACCTCCGGCAATGTAAGATCGTCGTCTTCGTTCCGGAGACCGATCTGGAACGCGTCGCGGATGCGATGTTCGCTGCCGGCGCCGGCAACATCGGCGAATACGCCCAGTGCAGCTTTCGACTCGGCGGCATGGGTACTTTCTTCGGCTCGAACGCATCCAATCCCACCCTCGGACAGAAGGGCCGCCGCGAGCATGTGAATGAATTTCGGCTGGAGACGATCTGTCCGGATGGCGCCACCGACCGCGTGGTCGCGGCCATGCGTCGCGCCCACTCCTACGAAGAACCCGCATTCGATGTGTATCCGCTGCGGCCGGGGGAGTCGGGGCCAGGGCTGGGCCGCATCGGCCGGCTCGCGCAGCCCACGACCCTTGGCGATCTGGCACAGGCGACCAAACACGCGCTCAAGGCGGGCCTTGTGCAGATTGTGGGTGATGACAAACGCTCGGTTCAGACTGTCGCGCTGGCATGCGGCGCCGCGGGAGACTTCTTGAGTGATGCAGCCGCTGCTCGCGCCGATGTATTCCTCACCGGCGAGATGCGCTTTCACGAGTATCTGGCTGCCCAGCGCCAGCATGTCGCCTTGTTGCTGCCGGGTCATTACGCCACGGAACGGCCCGGTATTGAAGTGCTCGCAGACAACATCCGGAAATCCTGGCCTGATTTGTGCGTGTGGGCCAGCAAGCAGGAGCGCGATCCGGTCAACTGGTTAGCGACGACGCACTAGCGGAGCGTGAGCGGCTCCCTCCCTACGTTCCCGCCGCCAGCGTGCGAGATCGCTGGATGTCACGTTCGAGCTGGCATCTCAACTCCGCGGCATTCGCAAACTCCTGAACGCCACGCATGCGCTCGATGAAATCGATCGCCAGCGTCTGGCCGTAAAGATTGCCCGCAAAATCGATGAGATGGACTTCGACCTTGCGGGCGTTTTCGCCAAAGGTGGGATTGGGGCCGACGTTGGCGGCGCCCGGCCAGATCTTTTCGCGGTGCCGCACGCGGACGGCGTAGACGCCGTCGCCGGGCACGATGGTGGCCACGTTTTCGAGATTGGCTGTGGGGAAGCCAAGCGCTTGGCCGCGCTTTTGCCCGTGCGCGACGGTGCCAGCAATCTGGAACGGTCGGCCGAGCAACTGTGCCACCGCCCGGACGTCGCCGCGTACCAGTTCCCCGCGGACACGACTGCTGGACACGGTCACGCCGGCCAGCGTGAATTCCTCGACGATACTCAGGCTCATGTTCGCCTGCCGCGTCAGTTTGCCCAGCAGGCCGATGTCCCCGCGGCGGTCGCGGCCAAAGAGGAAGTTCGGCCCCTCAACGAGTCCGCGCGCGGCCAGGCAGCGATGCAAGATACGTTCGAAAAACTCAGATGCTTCGAGATACAGCAAGTCCGGAGTGGTCTGCAGGACCACGACGTGATCCGCACCGTGCTGTTCGAGTAATTCCGCGCGGTGGACCAGAGTCGTCAGCACCGGCTGGAAGTCCGCCGGACGGAGCAGCTGCAAGGGATGCGGATCGAACGTGACCACAACGGCCGGGCCGGAGACGGCCCTGGCCCGCTCGCGCAGCAATGCCAGCAATTGCTGATGCCCGCGATGCACGCCGTCGAAATTGCCGACCGTGATCACGCCATGCCGACAGGTCTCGGGCAGTGTCTCGCCTAGCTGGAGCCTTTGGGCGACCATCACTCGTCTCGCAAGTCTCGCAAGAGATCCGTTGTGCCCCGCCGCCCAAAAGTCCGCCCGCTACCCGACAGAATCTTCGTCCAGCCAGCGCGTGTGAGCAACGGAGTTGTCACGCACATCGCGGACTGCCACGAACCAGCGCCGGCAACCCAGGCGATGAAACCAGCGCTCTTCTTGCGGCTCGGGAAGATTGTGAGGGCCGTTTCCCAGCTGGCCCCCATGCGTGAACTCGGCGACATCGCGTGGTCCACAATTCGGACAAGGCAACAGGAATGACATGCTCAGCGCGCCTTCACATCGTAGCAAAGGATCTGGTTCTGTCCACGAATGAACATCTTGCCGTGCACGACAACGGGAACCTGCCAGCCCGTGCCAAGCGAACCGGGCAGCGCAAAGCGACTGGCAAGCTTGTAGCCGGAAGGATTCGCCTCCACGAGGGCCATGACGTTATCTTCATAGCGAAAATACAGCTTGCCGTCGGCATAGACAACGGCCGCCGAACCGCCGCCCGCGCCACGCACCGGTTTCCAGGCAAACTGGCCGGTCGCCATGTTCAGGCAGAATGGGTTGCCGGCGTTGTGCCCGTGGCCACCATAAAGATAATCGCCGATCAGCACCATGCCGCCGTGGTGGTTTTGCAGCACGTTGCCGCGCAGGAAGTAAACTTCCCGAGCCTCGATACCGTCGTCCGTCGGGACCAGCTTCAACAGGGCGGAACCCGCTCCGTAGCCCGTCGAGCAGAATACCAGGTCACCCTTCACGATCGGAGTTGGGATGTTCGCCGTGCCATTGGCCATCTTGTTATAGCTCCACAGGAATGTGCCGTCGCTGGCCTTGACGCCGACGATGCCGCGGCTTTGTCCGAGGAGCGTGATGTACTGGCGAATGCCGCCGACCTCGGCCACCACGACCGATGCATATCCCGAGCCGCCGGTGTTGCTGATCTTGGATTTCCAGATGATCTTGCCGGTGCGTTTGTCGAGAGCGACCAGGGCGGCATCGTCGCCTCCGGGAGTGCAGATCAGCTTGTCACCATCGATCAGCGGCGATTCGCTGTAGTCCCACCCGGACATCATGCGGCCTTTGAGGTCCTTCTGATAGCTCACCTTCCAGAGGACGTCTCCCTTGACGGCGCCGAGGCAGACCAGATCCCCCTGCCGGCTCAAAGCATAGACGCGATCGCCATCCACCGTCGGCGTGCAACGCGGCCCGTCGCCTTGCCCGTTGCTGATACGCGTCGCCCACAATTGCTTGCCGGTTTTCTCATCGAGGGCGAAGACGAAGCCGTCGCGGCCATGATCGCCCATCGTGAAGACTCGGCCGTTTGCGACCGAAACGCTGGAATAGCCCGTGCCGACACTCTTGCCCTTGTTGACTACTTGTGAGTTCCAGAGCAGCTTGGGGCCGCCCTTGGGCCATTCCGTGAGCAAGCCCGACTCGCGCGAAATGCCATCGCGCCCTGGGCCGCGCCACTGCGGCCAATCGCGCGACGCCGTTGTCTCCTTGGCCGGCGCGAACGGCAACGCAAGCAACAATACGAAACAACCAAGTCCGCAATTTCGCATGGCAAATGCTCCAGGCCCACGGATTTCGGCGACAACCAAGGGGGGAAGGCAATCAGGCGGGGGGAAATCTCTATAAGCAAATGTAGAGGAGATTACCGCGAAGTGCAAGACGAGGCAGCAAGCCGCCGGCTGGTCACCCTCACAACGCTTGGCCGCGCGCTGCTCGATTGACTGATGGATCGTCCGAGGCGACGCCTCGCTAACTCACCATCAGACGAGGACTGACATGGAACCGCTCAAGACGCTGACCGCCCTCGATCCCGCCAAGAAAGCGTTCTCGCTGCTGGACGAGTTCAAGGCGTTCGCCTTCAAGGGCAATGTCATCGACCTAGCCGTGGGCGTCATCATCGGCGCCGCCTTTGGCAAGATCATCGACTCGATGGTCAAGAACATTCTCATGCCCTTGATCGGATTGCTGACGCCGGGCGAGCAGGGTTACCTCGGCTGGAAGTGGGTCGTCAACGGCAAGGAGATCCCGTATGGCCTGTTCATCGGCGAGGTTGTGAATTTCCTCATTGTTGCGCTGGCGCTGTTCTTTTTCATCGTCAAGTTCTTGGGCTGGGTCATGCGGGCGCGCAAGCAAGAACAGGAGAAACCTCTGCCCCCTCTGACCAGGGACCAGGAACTGCTGATCGAGATTCGCGATCTGTTGAAGAAGAATGCCGAACAGCAAGGAACGCCGTGATCCCGCTGAACCGCATAATCGGCTTTGCGCCAGCTTCGCGCTCGATCAGGCCAGGCCCATCGCCTTCCGCAGCGCTGTGATGCCGATTTCCGCGACCTGGACGGCGCGAGTCTGCCATAGCGTAGGGTTCATCAGCTCCAGCGAGACCCAGCCCTGATAGCCCAGAGCGTCGAGACGCGCAATGATGGGCGGGAGGCGGAAGTCGCCGTCGCCCGGGAGGATACGGTCGGCGTCGCTGGCCAGCTCGCGCGGCACGCCGGCCAGGTCGCAGAGTTGCACATGAGCCAGGTTCTCAACCGTAAGGAGTTCCAGGTCCTCGAACTTGCTTGGGCCGGTGTAGTAATGAAACAAGTCGAGATTCACACCGACATTGGCTTCCCCACAATGGGCCACCAGGGCCAGGGCAGTGTCGAGACTGGCACAGAAAGTGTTCCTGGCACGAAACTCCAGGGCGAGGCGTACGGAGTAGCCCGCCGCCCATTGCCCGGCCTGGGCAAGCGCGACGGCGGCACGCTCCAGCGCGGAGGAATCCGCCGGCTCGGCAAAGTCAGCCACGATTAGCAGCGTGCCGATCCCCAGGGCCTGGCACATCTCCAGCCGGCGGCGAAAATGGTCGAAGTGAGCGCGGCGTTGCTCACCCTGCGACAGCAGCAACCCGCCCTGGTACGCGGCCGCCGGCACGGCCATGTTGCGGTCGGCCAGCAACCGCTGCGTCTCGGCAAGCGAGTGCGACTCCAGATGCGTTTCCAGCTTGGTCAGCCATACTTCCATGCCCGGACAGCCCGCGTCCGCGTAGGCGGCCACATCGTCGGCAAAGCTGCACGGCAGCGTGGTGGCTTCACTGATGCACGGCTTCATGGGTTCCCGTCGGAATCTCGGCAAGCTTGTACCAGAGTTCACGCAACACATCGCGCGAAATTGCCGGCGGCTGACCACGAGCATAGGCCAGGTGTGCGTACCAGCCTGTCAGCCGGCGCAATTGTCTGTCCAGCGCGGAAAACTCGCCGGCCAGGCGCTCGGCAAACTCGAGCGGCGTCTCGCGCGGCTGCCGGCCCAGGTCGCGGTCGTGCGCCCACGCTTCCAGTGCATCGTAACTGTAGCGCAGCAGGCGCGACGCCGACATGGCGTCTGCCTCACCCGTCAGGAATGGATCGCGGAAGCTCGACCAGTCGCGTGGCGGGGACGCCAGTGGTTCGGCTTCCGCGACACTGGCTCTGGGCGTGTGCGCGAACAACGAGGCCAAGCGATCCCACCATGCTTGCAGCGCCGTCAGCAGGCTTCGGGCCCAGTGCGTGAAATTCGCCAAGAAGCGCAGGGCCGAACGCAGGAACAAGAAAGCAATTACCAGCAGCACGATGCCCACCACGATCCATTTGAGGATCTCGGCAAGCCTGCTTAAAGTCGAGTCGGGAGGCTGGGACGGTTTTTTCTGCCCGCGCGAGCCTGGATTTGTCGCCGCACGACCCTTGTCGCCCTTGTTCTTGCCGCTGCTGGACGAGCCTTTGTCGTCTTCCTTGGCTGGACGATCGCGATTGCCCTTGTCCTTGTCATCGCCGGCCTTCCCTTTCTCGTCGTCGGAGGGATTGGCCTTGCCGTCGTCATCGCCGTCGCTGCCCTTGTTGCGCAGCCCCATTCCGGGATCCAGGTCCGGCGACTGGAAAAGCCCGGTCCAGGCGAGCAATGGCGTGGCAGCGCCGGGGCGGGGCAACAGCGCAGCCGCCAGCAGCATCGCCCCGATGATGGCAGCGCCGAAGAACAGCCAGGCGCCGGTCATGGCCGCTGGCATGCGCAGGCTGCGTTGCCGCAAATAGCGACGCAAGCCCAGAAAGCATGTCGTTAACAGCAAGCCCAGCCCGCTCGCTGCATAGACCAGGAGCAACCGGAAGACATACTGGCGGCGCTCGGCCTCGTCCGGCGGAATTTGTGTCTGCCCGAGACCATAGAGAGGCAAGGCGGCCAGCGAAAAATACACCACCCACGTGCCGGGCGCATGCGGTTTCTTGGCCCGCTCCGCGCGATAGCGCTGATAGCGCCCCAACCAGCCGCCGAGCCCGGAATCGCCCTCATGGCTCTCGTCGCTCATTCGCTTGGCGGCGTCATCTTCCGTATCCTTGGTCAGCCCGGTGAGTTCCAGCAGGCCGGTCCCGGAGGCATCCACGGTGTCATCCACCAGTGTGCAATCCCAGGTCAGCCGATGGGCGCACCACCAGATGAGGACGATGAGCCCGAGGTTGATCGCCCAGGCCCATTCGGCCGCCGCGTGATCGGGCGGGTATTCGACGAAGCGCAACAAGGCAAGCCAGGTAACCAGGCCGAGGATGGCAGCGTACAAGCCGGCGCGGTCGGCAATGTCTGCCTCCATCGAAATCCGCGCGATCAGTACCGCGCCGAAGACGAAGAAGAACAGGATCCACTGCAACTGCGCGTAGTAACGGCCTGCATAGAGAATCTCCAGCAGGAAGAAAACCAGGCTGCCCACCAGCGCCATGATCAACGCCGGGCTGACGGCGATGACCAGGTAGTCGGCCAGAGATTTACTGGGTCGGCTCATTGCAATTGCCAATCAGAGTTCATCGTACCATTTGACGCCGGCATAAGCCCGGCAATTCCGCCTCGTTGGTCAGATGGCGCACGTCGATGCCTTCGGCGAGCAGCCGCACCGTTGCCAGTTCGAGCGCGTGCGCCTCGAAGACGACGAGCACGGCCGTCACCGCATAACCTTGACGGCGCAGGTTGGCCAGCGCCTGCGCCGTTTCCTCACCGGCCTCGCCCAGAATGGCGATGATGGTGGCATCACGCGGCAGTCGGCTGGCCGTTTCCAGCACGAACTGGGGAAAGCTCAGGCCGTCCGTCAACTCGACGCGTGCCAGCGTCTCGAGAATGCGCTGAAACTGTTCCAGGCCGCGGCGGGTGATCACGACCAGCGGTTGCAGGCGTTCGCTCTCGTCGCGCATGGCGGCGCTGGCCAGGGCCGCGCGGCGCGTACGGAAATCGTGTTGCCAGCCCTCCAGGCGAATGCGGTCGGCAGCGTCGCGGCCGTTGGTCGCCAGGCCCACCTGCTGGCCCATTTCGTACAAGGCATGCGCGAGCGATGCCGCCGCCGTCACCGCCAGTTCGGAACGCTGGGGCTCGCGCAACTGGTCATAGCCCGCGAGGTGGAAATCGAGCAGGATCGTCGCCCCCTGAATCGTGGATGGCTCATAGATCTTGCTTTGCAATTGTCCGGTTCGTGCGGTCGCGCGCCAGTGAACTCGGCTGAGCGGGTCCCCCAGTTCATATTGCCGGACACCGGCAATGCGCGTGGGATCTTCGAACAGCCGATGCGTCATGACGACCTCACCGGTGAGCCGTCGCGATGCGACGTCGTAACCCTCGAGGGGAACCACGCGCGGGTAAACAAGCACGAAGTGCGGCTCGGTGCCGACACGATAGCGTCGATGCAGGCCGAACAGGTCGCCGGTCTCCAGCACGAGCGGCCCCACCTGGTAGTAGCCGCGCATCTTGAATTCGATCTCGTAGTTCAGCCTGGAAGTGCCGTGCGGTCGCAACATGGCGATCTTGAACCGGCCCTTCTTGACCTTGAGTCGCGACCGGCTTTCCGCCAGGGCCTTGGCCGGCAACATGTCCTCGATCAAGATCCAGGGCACAAGCTGCCAGCCGGTATTGCGGATCAGCACCCGGATGGCAAGCGTGTCGCCGATCTCCGCCGTCGTCTGCTCGCACTGCCGGCTTGCTGTCAGGTTCGCGATCCACGACTGCGTCAGCAGCCGGGTCAGGATCAGCAAGCCGAGCATGACGTACATGGAATAGGCGAGCAGTCCCGAGCCCAGGACCAGGGCCGCGAGCAGCAACAGCATTGTGCCGAGAAACCAACGCATGGGACACTCTCAAAGGCCCGGCGTCAGGCAAAGTGGTCCTTGTCCTGCTCCACGGTCTTCATGACCGGCACACGCGCCGCGGTCAGGATCTCATTGATGACGGAGGCGGCCGTGCGCTTGCGGAGACGACTTTCCGGTTTCAGGATGAGCCGATGGCCCAGGACGGCAGGGGCCATGCGCTTGATGTCGTCGGGAAGGACGAAGTCGCGGCCACTGACGGCGGCGAGCGCCTGCCCGGTGCGAAATAGCGCGATGGACGCGCGCGGGCTGGCGCCCAGGTGCACGTCCTCATGATGACGTGTGGCCTGGATAATGTCGAGCAAGTATTGCCGCACCTTGTCGTCCACGAAGACGGCGCGCACGGCCTCCTGGCATGCGACGATCTCGGCCGCCGTCACCACCGGCGACAGGTCGTCAATGGGATGGCCGTGTTGCAAGCGCTCCAGCATCTTGCCTTCTTCTTGCTGGCTGGGATAGCCGAGACTGATGCGGATCAGGAAGCGATCGAGCTGCGCTTCGGGAAGCGGAAAGGTGCCTTCGTGGTCGATGGGGTTCTGCGTGGCCAGCACCATGAAGGGCGGCTTGAGGTTGTACGTCTGACCATCGACGGTGACGCGGCGTTCCGCCATCGCTTCGAGCAGGGCGGATTGCGTGCGCGGTGTGGTGCGGTTGATCTCGTCGGTGAGCACAATTTGGGCAAAGATGGGGCCGGCGCGGAACTCGAAGTCGCCGGTCTTCTGGTTGAATATGGAAGCGCCGGTCACGTCGGTGGGCAGCAAGTCGGGCGTGCATTGCAACCGTTTGAACGAGCAGCCGATGCTGCGAGCCAGGGCGCGGGCCAGCATGGTCTTGGCCACGCCCGGCACGTCTTCCATGAGAAGATGGCCTTCGCAGTAATAGGTGACGAGCGACAGCAGCACCTGCTGGCGCTTGCCAACGATGACCTTCTCGACATTGGCGATGACCTTGCTCGCCGTGGCAGCGATGTCCGACATGTTGAATAGACTACGGGTTGCGGTCGGGCTTGCAATTCGGCAAGGTCGGCGTCACGACGACAGGGTCATTCTGGCGCGGCAGCCCTGTTGCTTCTCTGCAGATACCTTATCTGCCGCACACCGGCCGACTTCACAGCGTCATGGATGGCAATGGCGGTTCCCCAGGATATCTGGCGGGCGTCGAATAGAACCTCCGTCTTGCCGTCCTCACCCTTGACGTAGGGGCGCAGCGCATCACGGAGCTTGTCGTCATCGACCGCCTGACCGTCGTCGCGCACCACCGGCGCCAGCTGATTCTCGATGTGCACGACCAGCTTGCCCTGCTCCCTGAACGCCTTGACGCGGATCATCCGCTTCTTGACGTCTTGCTGCGTGATCTTCCTGGCCTTGGAGTTGTCCGACGCGACCGTGGGCATGGGTACAATCTTCTGCACCGCCGTTGCGTAGGTTGTCGTCAGGATGAAGAAGATCAGCAGGACCAGGCAAACGTCGATGAGGGCGTTCATGTCGAGGTTCGTGCCCTCATCACGGCGCCTCGGCGGCGGCTGCTCCAGATCGGCGACCAGTTCGATAAACTGCGGATGATTCTCGATTGCCAGCCAGCCCTTGTCGCCGGGACCCTGGACTTCATCGGTCGGTTCCCACAGTCCGTCGCGCAGCCCCGCGGCGATGTCGTTCACGGTCAATCCGGGAACGGTCCGCGGCGAGCCTTCATGTCGGATTTGCCAGCTCACAATTGCGCCCTCGTATCAGTCTAGCGGCTTGACACGAATCTTGCGAAAAAGCGTCTTGCTCTTGGCGTCGTGCGCCTGGATGGCGAAGGTGCCGCTCGACAGCACGCGCAACTCGCGGCCCTTGGGACGCTTCGGCTCGGCCGGCTCGGTGTAATCAACGATCGTCTTGCCGTTCACCTTCAGCACGATCTGCTTGCCCTTGACGATGATGTGATAGTCGAACCAGTCGTTGTCCTTGACCGGCGATTCCTTGCGATCGTCGATGATGACCAGGCTGCCAGTCTTGCGCGGGTCGGCGGCGTAGGAGTTGTTGATCTGCGCCTCGTAACCCTTGCGCACCAGGCCACGGCCGCGATTCTCGGTGTGGAAAAAGATGCCCGAGTTGGCATGCGGAAACGTCTTGACCTCGCAGCGGAACTCGAAGTCCTTGAAGTCGTGCTTGCGCACCGGGCCGACGTAGAACAGATGCGCCATGCCGCCTTCCACGGTCAGGATGCCGCCACCGGCCTTGAAGCATTCCGGCTTCTCGTTGGCCTCCCAGCCCTTCAGCGTCTCGCCGTCGAACAGCGACACCCAGCCGTCGTCCTTGTCGTCGGCGACGGTCAAGGTGGGAAATAGAATGGCGCCAATGGACAGGGCGAGGATGGCGGTGAACCTTTTCATCGGCTACTCCGGGTGGGTCATTGCCGACAATATAGCCGATGCTGCGACGTCGGCCAATCGCTTTTCAGGAGCGTGATCTTGGACGAAGCACTGAAAGTCGCCGTGGATTTCGTCGAGGGACGGATTAGCGAAAAGGAGTTCGAGAAAAAGCTCTACTCGGACCCCGACCTTGAAAAGTTGCTCGCCGACAGTTCCCTGAACTGGCACTCCACCTACATCAAATCCACTCCGTACGACTATCTCATCGGGCTCGATTTCAATGATCCGGGCGATATCTGCACTGCACAAGGCGCCTTGGAACTGTTCCTGAATAAGCGTGGCATTGCGTTTCGTCATGCCACGGTTCACTTGGATTTGCTCGACATACTTCGGGACTCGCAGCCGAAATGGCTGGACGTGGATCCTGCATACGTCAAGGATCACATTCTCCCGAAAGCGGGCCAGCGACAAGGAAATGAGCTCAAGGATTGGCTCAAGGCCCGGTTTCGGCAACTCTTCCGCTGCCACAAGAAACCGCCCTCATGGATTCAGAATCCGGCATGGCCCATCAACGAGCACGGGCCGCTGTACTTTCTTGGGCAGATCAAGATCGAGAATTGCTCACTTTTTCACGATGACGGAGCGCTCTATGTCTTCCTCGATGCCGTGAACGGGAGCACCGCGACACTGACCCAGCTATACTGAGTAGAATGCAAAGCCGAGCCCGCAGCGCAAGCAAGGGTTGACCTTGCCTGCGCCTTGGGCTCTTCAGCTACCTCTTCGTCGCGCGCTGATAGCGCTCGGCGACGTTCGGCCAGTTGACGACGTTCCACCAGGCGTCGATGTAATCGGCGCGGCGATTCTGGTAGTGCAGGTAGTAGGCATGCTCCCAGACATCGATGCCCAGGATCGGCGTCTGGCCGGTCATCAGCGGGCAATCCTGGTTGGCGCTGCTGGTTATCTGCAATCCCTTCGGGGAGACGACGAGCCAGGCCCAGCCGCTGCCGAAACGGCGCATGGCGGCGTCCTTGAACGCCTTTTGAAACCCGGCGAACGAAGTGAACGTGGATTCGATGGCCTTGCCGAGGGCGCCGCCCGGCTTGCCGCCTCCCTTCGGGCTCATGATCTCCCAGAACATGGTGTGGTTGTAGTGCCCGCCGCCGTTGTTGATGACGGCCTGGCGAATCCCCTCCGGCACCTTCCTGATGTTGCGCAGGATCTGCTCGATCGATTGCTTGGCCAGTTCCTCGTTGCCCTGTACGGCGGCGTTGAGGTTGTTCACGTAGGCCTGGTGGTGGCGATCGTGGTGGATCAGCATCGTGCGGGCATCGATGTTCGGCGCCAGGGCGTCGTTCGCATAGGGCAAGCGTGGCAGCGTGAACGGTCCCTTGGCGGGCTGCACGGCTGCCGCCTGCGCCCTGGGGGCCGCGCTGCCGGCCAGGGTGAGCGCCGCAGCGCCCAGGCCGGCGGTCTGGATGGCTTGTCGTCTCGTGACTTTCGGCATGTGGTTCTTCTCCTTGGGTGTTTTCTGGTCTTCGATAATCGACGATTCGTCCTGGGCTTGGATTCATCCGCTGGATTGCGCGGCTAGTGTTACCCCGGCAACAAATCCTTCACCGCCTCCTTCTCCTCTTGCAACTCTTGCAGCGTCGCCTGGAATTTCTGCTGGCCAAAGGCGTCGAGCTTGACGCCATCGACGACGTTCCATGTCCCTTTGCCGTCGTGGCGGCAAGGATAGCTGAAAACGAGTCCGGCGGGGACGCCATATTGTCCCTTGGAGATGACGGCGGCGCTTGTCCAGTCGCTGGCGGGGGTGGATTGCAGCCAGCTCTTGACGTGATCTAGGGCGCCGTTGGCCGCGGACATGGCGGAACTGGAGCCGCGCGCCTTGATGACGGCGGCGCCCCGGTTCTGGCATTGCGGGACGAACGTCCCCTCCAGCCAGGCACGGTCGGTGATGACTTCCGGCGCCGGCTTGCCCTTGATCTTGGCGTTGGTGAAGTCGGGATACTGCGTGTTGCTGTGGTTGCCCCAGATGGTGACCTGGGTGACGTCCTCATTGGCGACGCCGGCCTTCTTGGCGAGTGCGTTGCGGGCGCGGTTGTGGTCGAGGCGGGTCATGGCCGTCCAGCGCTCGACCGGGATGTCCTTGCCGTTGTGATACGCGACCAGGCAGTTGGTGTTGCAGGGGTTGCCGACGACGAGGATACGCACATCCTTGGCCGCGTTGGCTGCCAGCGCCTTGCCCTGGCCGACAAAGATCTTGCCGTTGATGCCGAGCAGGTCCTTGCGCTCCATGCCCTGCTTGCGCGGGAACGAGCCGACGAGAAGCGCCCAGTTGCAGTCCTTGAAAGCGCGGTTGGGATCGTCCGTCAAGACGATGTCCTCGAGGCAAGGAAACGAGCAATCGTCCAGCTCCATGGCCACGCCTTCCAGCGTCGGCAGCGCCTGGGTGATCTCGAGAAGTTGCAGGATGATCTTCTGGTCGGGACCGAAGATCTCGCCGGACGCCAGCCGCCCCAGCATGGCATATGCCACCTGCCCTGCCGCCCCGGTCACCGCCACACGTATCGGACTTGCCATCGCCTGCTCCCATCTAGATTCGTGTATCCATCCCAATACGTTAGAGATATCGATGCATGTGAGACCTGGCTATTGAAAGGACTTCGCGATGGCGGTGAAAGTGGGCATCAACGGCTTCGGACGGATCGGGCGGCTCGTTTTTCGAGCGCTCGTGGAGCAGGGGTTGCTGGGCAAGACTTTTGATGTGGTGGCGGTCAACGACCTCGTCCCGGCCGACAATCTCGCCTACCTCATGAAGTACGATTCCACGCAGGGGCGCTTCGGCGGCACGGTCAAGAGCGAGAAATCATCGTCTTCGGCTGCCGACGACGACGTGCTGGTGATCGATGGCCACAAGATCGAGTGCCTGGCCGTCAAGGAAGGGCCGGCCGCCTTGCCCTGGAAGCAACTCGGCGTCGAGTATGTCATCGAGTCGACGGGCCTGTTCACGGAGGCGGAAAAGGCCAAGGGTCACATCGCCGCCGGCGCCAAGAAGGTCATCATCTCCGCCCCGGCCAAGGGAGAAGACATCACCGTCGTCATGGGCGTCAACCATGACAAGTACGACGCCGCCAAGCATTCGATCATCTCCAACGCCAGTTGCACGACCAACTGCCTCGCCCCGGTCGTGCACGTCCTCTTGAAGGAAGGCTTTGGCATCGACGAGGGGCTGATGACCACGGTGCACAGTTACACGGCCACGCAGAAGACGGTGGACGGCCCGTCGCGCAAGGACTGGAAAGGCGGCCGGGCCGCCGCGGTCAGCATCATCCCGTCAACCACGGGGGCCGCGCGTGCCGTCGGCCTCGCCATCCCGGAAGTCAAGGGCAAGCTCACCGGCATGGCATTCCGCGTGCCTACTGCCACCGTTTCCGTCGTCGATCTCACCGTCAAGACCGTGAAGGAGACGAGCTACAAGGACATCTGCGCGGCCATGAAGAAGGCCAGCGAGTCATACTTGAAGGGCATCCTGGCCTACACCAGCGACGAGGTCGTGTCCGCCGATTTCATCCATGACGCCCATTCCAGCATCTTCGACGCCGGCAGCGGCATCGAGCTCAACAGCAAATTCTTCAAGCTTATCAGCTGGTACGACAACGAGTGGGGCTACTCCAATCGCTGCGTGGACCTGCTGAAGTACATGGCACAGGCCAAATGATGAACGATGAACCAGGAATGCTGGAAGAACGAACATCGTTGATACATCATGGCAAAAAAGACCATCGCCGATGTCGCAGACCTGATGGGGAAAAAGGTTCTCGTACGCGTGGACTTCAACGTGCCGCTCGACGACGCCGGCAACATCACCAACGATCGCCGCATTCGTGCAGCCTTGCCCACGCTCCGGCACATTCTCGACAAGGGCGGCTCGGCCATCGTCATGAGCCACCTGGGCCGACCCAAGGGCGATCCGAAGAAGGACGCCCCCTTCCGCATGGACCGCGCCGCACAGCGCCTCGGCGAACTGCTCGGCAAACCCGTGCAGAAGATCGACGAGGTGGTCGGCCCGCACGCTGATGGCGCCGCCGCGACGCTGCAACAGGGACACGTTCTCGTCCTCGAGAATCTGCGTTTCCATCCCGGTGAACAGAAGGGCGACGCGGCCTTCGCTGCCCAGCTTGGCAAGCTGGCCGACATCTACGTCAACGACGCCTTCGGCACCTGCCATCGCCAGGACGCTTCGATGCTTGCCGTCCCGGAAAGCATGAAAGGCAAGCCGCGCGTCGTCGGCTTCCTGGTCGCCAAGGAACTCGACATCCTCGACAACCTGCTCGGTTCTCCGCAAAAACCGTTCATCGGCATCCTCGGCGGCGCCAAGGTCTCCGACAAGATCGGCTTCATCACCAGCCTGCTCAGCCGGGTCGATCGGTTACTCATCGGCGGCGCCATGACCTACACATTCATGAAGGCCCAGGGGCAGGCCATCGGCAGCTCGCGCTGCGAGCACGACAAGCTCGATGTGGCCCGTGAGTTGCTGTCCAGGGCCGAGGGCAAGATCGTATTGCCGCTCGATCATCTGGTGGCCGACAAGCCGGAGGCCGGTGCGCAGACGCAGGTCGTCGCCGGCAACATTCCGGATGGCTGGTTCGGCATGGACGTTGGGCCAAAGACCATCGATCTGTATCGCGAGGAGATCAAGAAAGCCGGCACCGCGGTCTGGAACGGCCCGATGGGCAAGTTCGAGGACGAGCCATTCAGCAAGGGCACGCGGGCGATTGCGGCAGCGCTCGCCGAAGCAAAAGGCGTGACCATCGTCGGCGGCGGCGAGACGGCCGAGGCCGTGGAAGAGTTCGGCCTCGATAGCCGGATGCGGCACGTTTCCACCGGCGGCGGGGCGTTTCTGGAGTACCTCGAAGGTAAGTCGTTCGCGGCGCTGGCGCAGATCGACGACAAGCTGTGAGCGTCCCCATTCCGGGAGGGCGGTGGGCGAGGCTCCTGGCGAGTCGTTTGGACCGAAACGTTACCGGTAGCTTCATGGCTCGGCGGAAGCCGCGCCCTCCCATATACAAGAGACCTTGACGCTACCTCCTTTCTCGGTTGTGATAATTGACATGGCAAGCGTGGGCAAAATGAAGCGGGGTGTGCCGGAAGGCCTGTGGATTCGCTGTCCGCAGTGCAAGGCGACCATTTTTCGCAAGGAGGCGGAGAGCCGGTTTAACGTTTGCCCGGAATGTCAGCATCATTTCTATCTGCCGGCCCGCGAGCGCATCCGGCAGCTGCTCGACGCCGACAGCTTCGAGGAATGGTTCAAGGACCTGCGGCCCAGCGATCCGCTGGGTTTCAAGGATCGCATCATTTATGGCGAACGGTTGAAGGCGGAGCAGGCGAAGACCGGCATGCCGGACGCCGCCGTGGTGGGCCGCGGCTACATTCGCGGCCGGCCTGTGGTCTTCGGCGTCACCGATTTCGCCTTCATGGCCGGCAGCATGGGCTCCGTGGTCGGCGAGAAGCTCACGCGCGCCGTCGAGGAGGCAACGCGGCTGACGCTGCCTTTGATCTTCGTCAGCGGTTCCGGCGGCGGCGCCCGCATGCAGGAGGGCATCCTGTCCCTCATGCAGATGGCCAAGGTGTCCGCGGCGCTGGCACGCTACGACCAGGCCGGCGGGTTATACATCTCCGTGCTGACCAACCCGACCATGGGTGGCGTCGCCGCCAGCTTTGCCCTGCAAGGGGACCTGACCCTGGCCGAGCCTGGTGCTCTCGTCGGCTTCGCCGGCAAGCGTACGATCTGGAATACCGTCCGCCTGGAGTTGCCGGAGGGATTCCAGACCAGCGAGTTCCTCCTCAAGCATGGCTTCGTCGATCGCATCGTCGCTCGCAAGGACCTGCGCACCGAGGTCGCACGCATCGTCGATTTCTGCGAACGTTGAGCCAGTCTTTCGGCGTGGCCGAATGAGGAGCTGCCGTCGTGGGCGTTCTGGACACACTCAAAGGGCTCTTTCAATCCAAGCCGAAGGGCAGCCTGACGGTCATCGACGTTGCCAAGCGCTTCGAGCTGATCGGCCGCACGGGCCAGGGAAGCATGTCGAAGGTCTGGCGAGCCCGCGACCGGCAACTCGGCAAGCTCGTCTGTCTCAAGCTCCTCGACCGGATCAAGACACTCAAGTTCGAGGCGCGCTTCCCGGGCTTGAAGAGGCCGCCCGAGGGGTTGATCGCCATGTCGCTTCGCCACAAGAACATCGTGCAAACATTCGAGCACGGCATCACCAAGGACAAGGAGCCGTACATCGTCATGGAATTGATCGAGGGAATGGGTCTGAACTTCTGGATCGAGACGCGCAATCCCCAGATGGAAGGCAAGCGCACCCATATCTTGAGGCAGCTCGCCGAAGGCATCGGCTTCATCCACAAGCAAGGCTACCTGCATCGCGACATCTGCCCGCGTAACGTCATGATCGACCAGGAAGGCGTGGTCAAGATCATCGACCTCGGCCTGGCCATCCCGTTCCGCCCGGAATTCTGCAAACCCGGCAATCGCACCGGCACGCCCAATTACCTCGCCCCCGAACTCATCAAGCGGCAGACGACCGATCATCGCGTCGATCTGTTCGCCCTCGGCGTGACCGCTTACGAGGTCTACACGGGAGGGCTCCCCTGGGAAAGGGCCGAGTCGCTGCAAACGCTGCTCAGCCACATGAACAGCCCCGGCAAGGACCCGCGCGAACACCGGCCCGACCTCGATGACGCGACTGCCGCCTTCCTCATCAAGTCCATCGAGCGCAATCCGCACGGACGTTTTCAATCGACCGACGACTTCATCGAGGCCCTCGCCAACCTGCCGGAGAACTAGCCAACATGGCGCAGCACACAGAAAAGATGCCCGACGCACCAGCCGACCGGCGCCAGCAAGCAGTGCTCGGCGCCGCCGTCCTGATCCTGCTCGGCGCCTGCGGGCTGTGGATCTACCATGCCGTCCAGCCGGCTCGAGACGACGACACGCCGCCGAGCAAGCCACGACCAGTCCAGCTTGCCAAGGGCGGCGGCGATGCCAGGAAGCCCGAGCCGATCCCCCCGCCGCGCGGCTTGCCGGGGCACGCCAACGTCGCCGCCCTCGACCCCAAAGGCAGCTTCCTCGATTCTTTCGTGGAAAAATCCGGCAACCCGGCCGAGACCATCAAGGGCCCCGCGGCCTCCAACCAGCAATTGCAGAAGCGACTTGACGGCCTCTTGACGCTGCAGGACGAGATCATGGAAGTGGAACGCGGGCTGCCGCCGCCGGACCTCGACCCCAAGGACCCGAAAACTCCCAAGGCCGACCCGAAGCTGCTCGCCCAGTTCAAGAAGCTTACCGGACAGTGGAGCGACGATGTTGCGACCTTCGAGAAGGAGCTGCGCCAGGCGCGTGGCAGCCGTCCGGATGACCCGGTGCCTCAATGGCTCACCGGCGAACTGCTCATTCTGGTCCGCGGCGAGCCGGAACTCATCCTGCCATACTTCGAGCGTGCCCGCAAAGGCGGACTCGACAACGCCCGCATTCTCGCGAGCCTGACGCGCGTGCAGATCGAGGCCAACCAGTTCGCGGCAGCGCTGAAGTCCGCTCTCAAGGCCTGCGACAAGTCGAAACAGGATGCCTATGTCTGGAGTTCCCTGGCCCGCGCCGGCTTCAGCGCCGAGGAGCCGCAACTGGTCATCGACAGGCTCAAGGAGTCCTTTCCCAAGGGGCCGTTGCCGGAATTCGCCAAGCTCATTCGCAAGGATGCAGACGAGTTGCTCGACATGCTCAAGCAGGAAGCCCGGCTGCGCCAGGCCGATCGCGACCGGGACGACCTGCCGCGCGTGCGTTTCACCATCGAGCATCGCAAGTTCGTGCTGGACAACGGCAAGCCGACGGCCAAGATCGATGCCAGGCCGGGCGGCGAGGTCGTCGTCGAGCTATTCGAGGACCAGGCGCCGAACACCGTGGCAAACTTCATCGATCTCGTGGAGAAGAAGTTCTACGACGGGACCAAGTTCTGCCTGGCCGAGCCGGCATCGCTGGTGCTGGGCGGCTGCCCGCGGACCAAGAACGCCGACCCCGCCGACGATGGCACGGGCGGACCCGGCTACTACATCGCCGACGAGATCAAGGTCAAGAACTCTCGCAAACATTTTCGCGGCTCGCTGTGCATGGCCAACTCGAACCGCCCCGACACCGCCGGCTCGCAGTTCTACTTCACCTTGACGCCGCAGCCGAACATGAACGGGATCTTCACGGTCTTCGGCCGCGTCATCAAGGGGCAGGACGTGGTGGACCGCATCACGCCCGGCCGGACCAACCTGGAAGTCGGCCCCTACGGCCGTATCATCCCTGGCGACGTGATCGTCCGCGCCGAGGTCGTTCGCAAGCGCCCGCATGTGTACTCCGTCAAGAAGATCCAGGGCGCCAAGTGAGGAAGGCCGAGAGGCCGAACCATGGACCCAAACGCTCAGGCCGCCGCGGCAGCGCGCAAGCGCGTCTACGCCTTGCTCATCACCGTGGCGGCGGGCATGGTGGCCGGCCGTATCCTGGCGGCCGAACTGGTCTACGAACCTTCACTCAACAAGCCCGACAAGCCGGACTCAACTGATCGCCGCCGCCTCTGGCCGAAATCGCGGCCGCAACCCATGCCCAGCTTCGGTTCCAACGACCGCTCGCGCTGGGCCACCGTCCGTGCCCTCGTGGACGGCGACCCGGCCAGCGGGCAGCCGGCGGGGACGTTCGTCATCGGCCGGCGCGACCGCAACCTCATGATCGCCTCCGCCATCGCGCCGCTGGCGGCTAGCGATTCGCTGTCCCAGACAGCGCTGCTCGCCGCCGGCTACCAGACGCGCACCAGGAACGATCGCGGCATCATCTTCGAGGACGGCTGGCAGAGCGTCGACAAGGTGCTGAACCCACGCACGCTCGAATTCTTTTCCAGCAAGCCGCCCTTGCTCTCCGTTCTCGTCGCGGCGCTTTACTGGCTGCTGCAGCTCGTGACAGGCTGGACGCTGGCCGACCATCCGTTTGCCGTGATGCGGACGATCCTGCTGCTCATCAATTTGCTGCCGTTCGTGGTGTACCTGGTGTTGTTGAGCCGCTTGCTCGAACGTCACGGCACGACGGACTGGGGCCGCTTCTTCACGATGGCCGCCGCCTGCTTCGCCACGTACGCCACGACATTCGCCGTCACCCTCAACAACCACTCCCTGGCAATGTACTGCGTGCTCTTCGCCTTGTATCCCCTCGTGGGCCAAGCGGCCGCGCTTGCCCGGCCCGGTTCGCTGCCTGAATCCAGCGCAAGCCCGGTCGAGGATGGCACGCGAGGCCGCTTGCCCTACGTCGCCGCCGGGTTGTTCGCGAGCTTCGCCGCGTGCCTCGAACTACCGGCGACATCTTTTGCGGCGGCGTTGCTTGTCTTTCTGCTGTGGCGCAATCCGCTCCGGACGCTGCTCTTCTTCGTGCCGGCGGCGGCGTTGCCTCTGGCCGCCTTCCTGCTCAGCAACTACGCCGCCATGCACGAATGGCGGCCGGCCTACGAAAAGTTCGGCACGCACTGGTACGAGTACGAGGGCAGCCACTGGCAGAAACCGCCCCCCGGCCAGGTCAAGCACGGCATCGACTGGGCCGGTGCCAAGGAATCGCGCACCAGTTATGCCTTGCATCTGCTCGTCGGACATCACGGGCTGTTCTCGTTGACGCCCTTGTGGCTGCTGTCGGCGTGGGGCATGCTGCGACTCTCCCTGTCGCCTGGCTCGCTGCACTTGCGTCGGCTCGCTGTCCTGACCTTGTTGCTGACCGTGGTCGTCGTCGGCTTCTATCTCGTCAAGAGCGACAACTACGGCGGCTGGACCAGCGGCTTGCGCTGGCTCATGTGGCTGTCTCCCCTCTGGCTACTGTGCCTGCTGCCCATCGCCGATCACCTGTCCGAGTCCCGCGGCGCACGCGGCCTTGGCTATCTCCTTCTTGGATGGTCGATCCTGTCCGTCAGCTACCCGGCCTGGAACCCGTGGCGACATCCCTGGATCTACCGACTCATGGAAGCCCTGGGCTGGCAAGGCTACTGAGAGGCTGGTCCCGATTATTCGTCCAGGATTCGTCCAGAAACAGGCATACACCCCCTCGGCACATCCTCCCAGATGGCAGCCCATCACGTAACCGCCTACCCAGCCAAGGGTTAAATTATTCCAGCGTTGGTTCTCCATTTCCCCGGTGCGGCATCTTGAATTGCTTTGCGCTTACGTGTCTTACACTCCCACCCGCGTCCCTGGGCCGCTTTCCACCCAGACTACTGAGAAGTTACGGCGACTCGACACAACCGTAGACATGATAACGACTTCGGCGCGCCATCCCGTTGCCGCTTTCGTTGCTGGGCCCGTCGCAGCCCGGCCTGGCAACAAACGCACCGACGCTATCGTCGGAGATCGTGTCAGGGCCGGCCAGCAACTGGTCGATGAGCTTGCCACGCCAGTCGCCTGCCTTGTCGCTGAGAAACCGGCGTGCCTCGCCGGTGGCCGGTATCCGGCCGGCAAGATCGAGATACACACGGCGAACAAACTCCGCATCAGCCGCCGCCGGACCCATGGCGCCGCTGGCTTTCTTGCCGATCAACTCATCAATACGCTCATGCAGCGAACCGGGCTGGCGGCGGCGGCATTGATGGACAATCCGGCGACCGCGAGAGCACACAGGAAGCGATTAACCATGGCGAGCCTCGCGAAACAGGTGGGAGGCGAGGAGGGTTAAGTGGGGTCTACTCGATTTCATCGCCACGGACAAGAGTTGCCACACGATCACGTTTTCAAGGTGGGCATTCAAGAAATCGTTGTTAGCCACCGGCTTTTGCTTTTGGGTTTCCAGAGGACGGAAACAGGATTTCCGTTCTTGTGATCACCTTCCTGTCTCGCGACATTTCACTGAATTCCACAGCAAGCTGTACCTTCGGTGCGAACCTGGATAAATGTTGCGACCACGCTTGCACATTGCTCTCTTCTTTTTTCTCAAGCTTCACCAGCGCCATGGACTGGGGTCGCGTTTGCTTGTCGGTCCCGGCAGCGGTGGTCACTTCGATGTTGTTGCCACGGAAAGCGATGGCTCGGATGTCCTTCCAGACGTACGTCTGGTCGGGTGTTCCAAATCCGTCGGGCGTCAATTCCCAGGTCCCGGTCACGGCGCTGGGCAACGAAACCCACAGGATGAAGGCGAGGATGGCCATGCCAATTCCAGCGGAACGACAGATCGCCATCTCTCGAGACCTGTCGCACGACGTGTTCTTGCCTCGCAGTGAATCAAAGATCGAGTGGTAAGGGTTTTCTTCTCCCCGTGCTGGCGCGAAAACTGTCATGAGCGCGAAGATGGGCAATAAGACTCGTATGGTCCACCACGCGCCCTGGAGGAATCTGCCCCATTCCGATGTTGAGTGCCAGCGCGTGACGTTGTCGTCCACGGCAATGGGACCGATGCTGCCGACCTCCTTGAGAAAAACGGACCGGCAGGCGATGTAGATAAAGCCCCCAAAGGCGCCAACCAGAACCACCATGCCGACAACAAGGACAAAAGCCCCAACTCCGGCGCACGCATCCTTGAGCCATGCCGGCCATGGTTGCGATGCTTCGACCGGCTTGAATAGCTTGTGCTTGCCCTTGGCAGATTTCTTGTCGATGACGTTGGACCAGAAACGGTCACCCAGACCGAGAACGCCAATGACGGCGACTGGCAAGATGCAGAGTCCAATGATCGCAAGCGGCCAGGCCAGCCAGTACAACTCGATCGCCTGGTCATAGACAATGATCGCGGCGACGAAAAACGCCGCCGCGAAGAACGACCCGACAGCCAGCATTGTCAGGCACTTGATCAATACCCTGCGCGGACTGCTGATGACAAGCGTCACCTTTTTGCCACAGACCGGACAAGCGACCTTCTCTTCGCACGAGCCCTCGTCTGGGCGGGCCAGGCGAAATCGCGTGAGTTTGTAGTGGATGGTGTATTCATGAACCCGATAGGTCGTGTTACCTGCGGTGTGCGTGGAATGCATATGGCCGCTGGTACCGGTTTCGCAGCCAAGATCGACAACCACGTCACTCGCTGTGTGATGCATGCGCCTCTCAATTTCACAAATGTGATGAGCAAGGATCCGCTACGTGATCGTGAGTTATCCTGCGTCATGCAACGGGCGTTGATCACTATTCTCTCAATTGCCGCTGACGCTACCGCGCCTCACGTGTGGATAAGCCTAACCAAGAAAAAACGTGCTGGCAATCGAAAAGAAGATGTCGTGCCAGTGCAAGAGTGGCGACGGATGGCTGGAGCTGCCGACCACAAAGCTAACACACGCGGCGATATAGCTCGATATTACCCTTTACATGTCTGTGCGGCTGGCTACCGCACGCGGCCGTCAAGCAAGAGTGGGCTCCGGACATGCGTGCTGAAAAGACGCTTGGCGGTTTCGCGCGGGATGAAGTGCGCGAAACCGCCAGGCGAACTCGATCACGCTTGTCCGAACTAGCCGCCGCGGCGGCGGAGGACGGCGATGAGGTTGGAATAGTCGTCCGTCCACAGGTAGTCGCTACGCGGGCTGGGCGTGGGCACGTTGAAATAGGGCTCGTTCGGGTCGATGTTGCCGGCGTCGTTGCGGGCGGCCTGGCGAAGCTTCTCGGTGTAGTCGGCCGGCTCGACGATCTCGTCGAGATCCTTCTGCTCACGGGCAATCAGCACCCATTCGGAAGTGTACTGGCCCATGCCGCGACCGCCCGGCGCCTGGTCATGGCCGCGCTTGCACTTGAAGCCCAGCGAATCGGTCACGTCGGCCACCACCTTCACCAGGTCCACGTGCCGGTTCGAGGTGTGCACGCACAGGATGCCCTCGGGAACCAGCTTCTTGAAGTACATGGCGATCGCTTCCTTGGTGATCAGGTGCACCGGGATGGCATCCGAGCTGAAGGCATCCACGACCATGAGATGGTAGAAGCCGTCCGGCCCGCCTCCGGTGTCGGGAAGCTCGGTGAAGTTCTGATAGGGCTGGGCCATGCGCGTGCGGGCGTCCCCCATGAACACCTGGACCTCGGAGCCGCGCTTTTTCGCATCCTTGAGGTAACTGAAGGTGTTGTTGGAGCCGAGCGACAGGTTCTTGATGACGTTGTCGATCTCGTAAAAGTGGACGTGCTGGAACGGCCGGCCGTACGAGGCCATGGTTCCGGTCCCCAGGCCGATGGTGGCGTAGGGCGGCTCGGACCACATGCCGGTCAGCTCGGCCGTCGGCAGGTTGACCAGGGCGCTGGCGGCGCCCAGGCCGACCAGCGACGCCGGCATGCGCGCATCCGAGTTGTAATAGTTCACCTTGTCGCCGAACCAGTTGAACTTCTGCATGCCGCGGCCGGCGGGCCCGAGCTGGTGATAGTAGGTCGTCGCCAGCCGGCTGTAGTCCTCTTCGGGGTTGTGCCACCGCGTCTTGTCCTTCGGCCGGGAAAAGTTCATGCCGTGGTCCGTCGTGCCGTGCAGGAGCTGCGTGTAGGTGTGGATCTTGGTGTCGCCCTTGGAGTCGGGCATGCGCTGCGCCTGGCGAAAGACACGAATGACGCCGAAATAGCTGCGGCCGGCATAGATGGCGTCGCGCCCCTCGCCGGCATGCACCGCGCTGACCAGCAGCACCGATGTGACCGCCAGCCCGAAACGCAGCGGCCGGCCATAGAAGAAGCACGCCACCATCAGCGGCAAGCCGAACATGATGAAGTACCAGCGGCCACGCGGATCCTTGCCCATCTGGTTGAGATCGACCGCCGACGGGAACACCACCATCAACAGCGCGAACAGCACAACCAGCATGCCGCCGCCCAGGACCACATCCATCATGTAATGAAACGACGGATTGGCGTCGGCCTTGGCGATGGAGCGCGGCTGGTGCTTGCCCTTCTTGGGATGATGGACCGGCGTTGCCTCCATGAAGTTGTTGCTGACCACGTCATCCACCCAGCCGCCGTCCTTGAGCGTCGGCCGCAGGAAGCACGCCGCCGCCACGGCGATCGGAAACTCCCAGATCGATGGGAACAGGATCGGAGCGATCAGCCCATTGAAGATGCCGCCGACCACGCCGCCGACCGACATCATCAGGTAGAACTCGGTGAGATGCTTGGTGCTCGGCCGGTCGCGAGCCAGCTCGCCGTGACAGACCATCGTCGTCCAGAAGAAGCCCAGCATCAGGAAGATGACCATGGCGGTCAGGTTGTGCTCCTTGGTCGCCAGGAAGTCCATGAAGATCATCAGCCCCAGCGCCACCGGCTGCAAGTAGAGCATGAACGTGTGCGGCTTTTCCGTCCACACGACCGGCCACTTGGCAAATACCAGGATGAACGACAGCAGATACAGCGACAGCCCCAGGAGCCAGATGAGCGGGATCGGCGACAGGTCCGTCGTGATGTGCGTGGTCACGCCGAGCATGAGGCTGGAGGGGACCGCCGCCAGGCCGACCCAGCGCAGCTTGCGGTAGGTCGTCACCTCGTCGGTGGCGTGCGGCGCACTCGGCACCTCCGCGTCCTTGCCGGACGGTCTGGTCGGGATCTTCGACGGCTTCTTGATGGCGGTTTCGGGCGTCGGCGTGGCCGGCGCTGCCGCCGCAGCGGGAGCACTGTCCGGCGGCACCTGCATCTCCGGAGTCGGCGGCACGTCCACCACCGGACCGCCCGCGCCGGCCAGGCGTGCCGCGCCCAGGCTCTGCCACACCAGAAGCACGCACAGCAGCACCAGCCCCAGGAGCAGCAGGTAGCTGAACGCCCATACCCATGCCTGATTGCTCAGCAAGACGTACGGCTCGATCAAGAACGGATACGCGAGCAGGGACAGCATGCTGCCCAGGTTGCTGGCGCCGTAAAGGAAGTACGGGTCCTTGGCGGCGGGATGGCCCGTATACCCGAACCACTTCTGCAGCAGCGGCGCCGTTGTCGCCACCACGAAGAATGGCAGGCCGACCAGCAACGTCAACTGCACCAGCGTATACGGTATCGGGTTGGCCCCGGGAGGCGGCAAGAAGCCGGTCACGCTGAACGGCTGCGCGAAGATCATGAACAGGAACACGCACGGGATGAACAGCAGCACGGCATGAATGAGCAGTTGCTTGCGGGTCGGCAGCTTGGTGCTGACCGTGTGCGTGTAGGCATAGCCGGCCAGCAGGGCTGCCTGGAAGAAGACCATGCACGTGTTCCACACCTGTGGCGTGCCGCCCAGCTTGGGCAGGATCAGCTTGCCGATCATCGGCTGCACGAGAAAGAGCAGGAAGGCAGAGACGAAGAGCGTCAAGGCAAACAGCGGCAGGGCCAAGGCACAACCTCCATGGGCAATTGAGCTTCGGTTACAGTGCGCTCGCTGGCAGAAGTATTCTTATTAGAGACTCTCCGCCAAAAGTCGAGAACCTCGCTCCCTGGCAAGAGCCTGGATGCGAGGGAACGCCAGTGCGAACGAATGTGGAGCCGGTTTGTAACCGCCCCGACAAGAACGCAATCCGGACCGCGCCGGCGGCGCCGATGAATCTGTTACGACGTGGTGCGGGAAAAGGTTTTGGCCGGGCGGGGCAAGTTACAATCCAACCCAAGGTCGCAGGTCCGTCGCGAACCACAGAAACACAGCGCGGCCGAGCCGCAACTACGATCAGGAAGATGCGCAAGACAATGCGACCACGGATTTCACGGATGGCACGGATCAAGAAATAACCAGAGCGGCGCGAAACCTTGGAGCGCGGATGTGGAGGGCACACGCCATGGAGAATGCGGTCATGGGTAAGGTGCTGGTGTCTGCGAAGATTGAGCATCTTGTGGACCTGTACAATGCTCAACAGGGCAACCTTCCTGCCGACCAGGTAAGAACGGTTGAAGTGCCCGACGCGCTGGTCGATACCGGCGCCACGATGTTGTCGTTGCCGCGCTCCTTGATCGATCAGCTTGGCTTGCGGCACGTTCGCAATCGCCGGGTGCGGACCAGCGCCGGCTACTCCGAGACGGGCATCTACGAGGCCGTGCGCTTGACGATTCAGGGGCGTGACTGCACCGTGGACGTGGCCGAAGTTCCAAGTGACTGCCCGGTGGTCATCGGCCAGTTGCCGCTGGAAGGACTCGACTTCGTCATCGACCCCGTCGGCCAACGGCTCATCGGCAACCCGGCACACGGCGGCGAGCACATGCTGGAGATCTTCTAGGGCGTGTTGAAACGTTGCAACGTGGGTAGGTCGCCGACCTGCCGTAGCCGCTGATGGCAGGTTGGCAACCTGCCCCACGATCTCGTTATTCCCCGATCACCTCCAGCCGCAATTCCTTGAAGCGCACCTCCATCGCCGGCCCCTCGTGAATCTGCAAGGCGATGATGCCGCGCCGCGATAGCTTGCCGTCATCGATGTTCACGCCGGGCTGGCCGTTGATCCAGGTGCGGACCTGGCTGCCCCTGGCCTCGATGACGTAGTCGTTCCAGGCGCCGGGTTTGACGTGCGGCTCGCCGGACTTGTCCCAGAGGATGCCGCGGCCATGCTCCTCGTAGAGCTTGCCCCACCAGCCGGCGCCAATGTCGGCCTGCGGACCCTTGACATCGCCGCCGGGCAAGACCTCGCTGCGGAACTGGATGCCGCTGTTGCCGGCGTCGGGAACCAGCTTCACCTTGAGCGACAGCTTGAAGTCGCCGACGCTCATGTGGCTGCGCAGGAACTCGTTGTGCTTGATGCCCGGACTGCGGCCGACGATTTCGCCGTTGTCCACCTTCCAGAGCTTCGGGTCGCCGTCCCAGCCGGCCAGGTCCTTGCCGTTGAAGAAGTCCTTGACGTTGTCGCGCGTGGCCCGCAGCGGCACCTGGACGGGACTTTGCAGGTAGGCGATGAGCGAGCGGACCTCGTGCTCGGACAAGGGCTTCAACTGGTCGTCCGGCATCATGGATTGCGGCGTCGCCTTGATCGCGTCGATCTCGCCCCTGGGCAGCGTGAGCACCTCGTTGGCGGTGGCCACCGTCACGGCCGTGCCGGTCTGCTCCTTGACAATCCCGGTGATGAACCGGCCGCTGGCAAGCTCGACGATCGACGCCGCATACTCCTTGGGAATGACGGCGCTCGGGTCGAGCAGGTTCTCCAGCAGGTAATCGAGATTGGCGCGGTTGGACCCGGTGATGTCCGGTCCCACCTTGCCGCCAACGCCGAACAGAGAGTGACACTGGGCACAGGTCTTGGAGTAGAGCGACCGGCCCAGCACCACGTCGGGCGTCTTCTTGGCGGGCGACGTGAGCAGCTTGCGATACTGCGCCATCACCTTGGCGCGCTCGGCCGGCGTGTCGCGGACGATGCCCCAGACCTCGGCGATGCGGGCGCTCACGTCCTTGTCGTTGAGGTTGCGAAGTTGCCGTACGATTTCCGCGGAAACGTCCTTGCTTGCAATCTGCTTCGTGCCGATGGCCTCGAGCAGCGCCCTGGCGAAGCGCGGCCGTGCGGCCAGCGTGTTGAGCGCATCGATGCGTTCCTCGGCCGTGTAGCCGGGGAAGCGTCGCAGGATCTCGTGCGGCGTCGCCGGGTCGTCGTACGCCGCCAGGCCGCGCAGGGCCAGGCGGCGCACCTGCGTTCCCTTCAACTCCGAGTCGAGCAGCCAGTGCAGCTCCGGCGTCAGCTTTGGATGGCCGGCGTCGAGCAGGGCGCTGATGGCAGCTGCCTGGTTGGCGGTATTGCCGCGCTGCTTGACCATCGCCAGGGCGGGGCCGGGGTTGCCGAACGTGACCGCCAGACAAACGGCCTGTAGGCGCACGCGCGCATCGTCGCTGTCCTTCAGCTTGTCGAAGAGCTTCGGCCAGGCGGCCGGCATCGTCACCTGCCGCCGGCCCTTGAGCGCCGCGCGGATGGCATCGAGGAATGTAAGCTGCTCGCCGGCGCCGGGCGTCCTGGCGAGGGCATCGACCAGCAACCCCGCGGCATCGCCGCCGGCACCGATTCGGCGGATCATGTAGCCGCGCAGTTGCGGAATCTTGCCGTTGAGCACCAGCGCCAGGGCGCGAGCGGGATCGATCGCGGCCAGCGGTTCGGCAGCGTACCAGTACATCAGCGGCAGGTTCTGATCGGCGGCGTCGGCGGAGTGGGAGAGCAGATTCGTCAAAAGGTCCCAGCGATCCGAAGGAGGAATGCGCTGAGCAGCCGAGGCGAGATAGAGCCGCACGACCGGCGAGGGATCATTCGCAGCCAGGTCGACGAGCTTGCCGACCAGCTCCACCGACAGCACGGATGGCGCCAGCGCGAGCTGAATGGCCCAGGCCCGTACAGACTCGTTCTTGTCCTGCAGACCGGGTTGAACATGTCCACCGGCGGCGTGTACCGCCCACAGGCCGCGCAATCTCCGCGATGCATCCTCGTGCTTGAAGGCGATGTTCGACAGCGCCCGGCGAGCCTTATCGTCGATCTTGTTCGCGGCGGCGCGTTCTTGCAGGATGCGCCGCGCGTGCCGGACATGCCACTCGTTCTTGCCCAGTTGATGTGCAACCAATTCGGCGTCGGTGGATAGCTGCAGATTGATGGGCGTCGCCTTCTTGGTGCCGCGGAAGCTGAGCTTGTAGAGGCGGCCGTTGCTGCGGTCCCAGATCTTGGTGTCGCCGCTGTGACACGCTTGCTTGTCGTACCAGTCGATGAGATAGACGTTGCCGTCCGGCCCGTAGCGCATGTTGATGAACCGCGCCCAGGCATCGTTGGCGAGCAGCAGGTCCGGGCCGTGTGACGCGGTATAGCCGGAGCCTTTCGCTTTCAGGATGTCCATGTTGATGCGTCGCCCGTGGATGTTGCCCATGAAGAGCTGATCGCGATAGCTCTCCGGCCAGGTCCCGCCCTGGTAGATCATCAACCCGCAGTGGGCGTGCCCGCCGCCAAAGCTGCCGGAGCGGTTGTTGGCCGCCCACTGGTTGGGCCCGCTCCAGTGCAGATGATCCGCGATCGTCTGGATGTCGGCGTAGGTGTGCGGATTGAAATGCCCGCCCGCCTGCCGATGATACCGCCCGCCCTGGATGATGTGGAACGCGTGCGGGATCACGCAGGCGGAGACGAACGCCTGCCCCATGTCGTTGAAGTCGAGGCCCCACGGGTTGCTGGTGCCGTGTGCGAATACCTCGAACACGTGCCGCGTCGGATGATAGCGCCAGACTCCGGCATTGATCGGGATGCGCTTATCGTCCGGCGTGCCCGGCTTGCCGACGCGCGAGTGCGTGAACACGCCGTGGCAACCGTACAGCCAGCCGTCCGGCCCCCAGATGAAGGCATTGAGCGTTTCATGCGTGTCGTGCCAGCCCCAGCCGTCGAGCAGAATCTGCGGCGGACCTGCCGGCCGGTCATCCTTGGCCGGGACGAACATCAGGTAGGGCGCGGCGCCGATCCACACGCCGCCGAAGCCGACCTCGATACCGCTGACGAGATTGAGGCGATCCATGAAGACCGTGCGCTTGTCGAACACGCCGTCGCTGTTGGTGTCCTCGAAGATCAGGATGCGGTCGCCCGATTGGCCTTCCGGCAGCAGCGGCCCCTTGTCGGGTCGCCGGCGCGGATAGACGTGCCCCTCGGCGACCCACAATCGGCCTCGGTCGTCCAGGCACATGGCAATCGGCTGATGGATGTCTGGCTCGCCGGCGAACAGGGTCACCCGGAAGCCGTCCGGCACGGTCATGGCCGCGGCGGCCTTCTTCGGCGGCAAGCCGGCGAACTTGATCGTGTCCAGCGCCTGCGGCAGGTGATGCTTCGGCCGTGGCGGCACCTTCGGCTCTGCCTTGTGGAAGCGGAAGTCATCGAAGTTGATATGGCCCCAGTGCCCGCTGTGCCGGTCCACCAGCCGGATGAACATCTCCTTGCCGAGGTACTGCCGCAAGTCCACGGCAACGCGCCGCAGATTCTCCTCCTCGAGTCCGGAGACGCGGAAGAAGACCGTGCCGGTGTCCGTGCGGACCAGCTCGACGCAGGTCTCCGGCCAGGGGCCGCCGCCCACCAGGAACGACGCCCACGGGTGCGTGATCTTGAAGGGCATGGAAGTCAGCGTGCCCATCGGCTTGTCCTGGAAACGCTCGTACGTGCCGATCCAGAATTGCCCCTGGTGCTGGCTCTTGCTGTCGTTGCGCCGCGGGAAGACGGTGTCCCCCTTGATCGGCTGCAGCTTGAAGGCGTCTCCCTCGGCAGTCCAGTCCTTGAGCGTCCCCGTCTCGAAATCGAGGTTGAGCGGCTTGCCGTCGGCGCCGACGGGCAACACCGCATCACCGGCAGGCTGCGCCAACAGCGCGGAGACCGTCAAGGCTGCAATGGAGAGAATTGCGGCGAATCTCATGATCGCGTCCTGGTTATTGGTTACTTTCCGATGTAGCGATATTGTGGCGGCTGCAACGGCGACATGCAAGGATGAAGTGATCGTGGGGAGCCCGTTGCGATGTACGACGAGCCAGTCTTTTTTCGGTTCTCACCAAGGGGCAAAAATCTCTTCCCCCGCAGAACTCTCGACTTCGTAAGAATAAGCCCGCGGTTGCAGTTTTTTTCAGAATTTTTCGACCATCCTCCAAACCAAACGGGGATATATTG